>JAEEGJ010003631.1_pt1 | contig 57391 bp, 42 predicted proteins | sample 8958761 | NCBI WGS metagenome assembly JAEEGJ01 (sample SAMN16246546, study PRJNA631951) | gut metagenome | biome: gut microbiome; feature: rumen; material: RS-attached | host: Bos | place: Iran: Karaj | collected 2018-10 | reverse complement strand
GAGAGATGACTAGCAAAATTGAAAAAGACAATGAAATGATGTTTATTGACCGTGCAGGATATGCTCTTAGTGATGATACTGACAAAGGTAGGAAAGTTGAAGATATAGTAGAGGACTACAGAACAGCACTTAAGAATTCCGGAGTAGAAGCTCCATATGTTTTGATGGGGCATTCAATTGCTGGAATTTATGCAACCTATTGGGAAAGCAAGTATCCTGATGAAATAGAAGGTGTTGTGCTCTTGGACGGAACAGCTTTGGGGTTGGCTGAAGATTTAGAAAATCAAGAATCATCTTCTGGCAGCTTCATGAAGACAGCTATAGAAAAACTAGGATTTATGCCATATCTATACAAGGCAGAATATAAATCTATTGTGGGAAAAGACTATGATAAAGATTTATTAGATACAGCTTGCTATCTGTCAGCAAAGACAGAGGCTAGCAAGGCTGGGGAAGCAGAATCTGGATTGAGTGTTGACAATTCAGTGGAAACAGGAAAAGCGCTTAAATCAAACGATATTCCAAAGATTTATATAAACTGCGTATTGGGGTATGAAACCATAAATGATTTAGAGAAGGACAAGGTTGATACAAACTATGCGTTAATGTTATTGAATGAATACGGAATATCAACAGAAGGACTTGACGCCAATGATAAAGATAAAGTCTATGAGCTTACCATGGATACCATTGAAAAGCTTAGAGAGAAATATACAATTCCTTATGTTGAAAGCATAGGAAATTGCCAGCTTGTGAATTTCCCAACGAGTCATCTTTTATTTATGACTAAACCTGTTGAAGCTGGCAATATAATAGAAGATTTTATAGACGAATTATAATAAGTCTTTATAATTAATAACTTGCAAAACCAAAATCTATCAATCTGTTGGTTTCTCGGTAGCGCATGCTTACGGTTGAGCCGTCAAACAGTGTGCGATTTCTGGCACCAAGCACTACAGAGATGAGAGTCTTGCCGGCTTTGTTTGCAACGGCCACAAGACACTGACCAGCTCGATTAGTTGTTCCGGTTTTGCCGCCAATCACATAAGGATTATAGTACTGACTGCTTGCATCTAAAAGGCAGTCAGTATTTGTTATATTTCTAGTCATTGGGCAGAGATTTGTCGGTGGAATTACTGCTGATTTTTTGCCAAAATACTGATTAAATAGTGGATGCTGCATGGCGTTTGCAGCAATCAAGTATAGGCTGTAAGCATTGGTGTACATTTTTGGATCTGGGTAACCAGATGGATTTGTGAAGTTGGTTTTTACGCAACCTATTGCAGCAGCTTTTTGATTCATCATGGCCACAAAATTCTCTGTGGAACCAGCGACAAGCTCGGCGAGAACATTGCTTGCCAAACAATCTGAACTAAGCATTACTGCAGACATAAGTTGATCCACATTTAAAACCTCTCCAGCCTGAAATTTCGGGTCAAGGTGACTTGCATCTGCAGGATTTGTTGCAACAGCGGTAGCAGAAACAACAACTGGAGTATCAAGAGCAATCTGACCTGATTCGATGGCTTCAACAACAAGAAGCATAGTCATAATCTTGGTGGTGCTAGCTGGCTCAAGCGTTGTAAAAGCATCCTGCGAATAAAGGACTTGTCCATTGCTTCCGTCTACAACAATCGCTCCCGCAACATCAAAAGAAGTGAGTTTGCAGGCAGTCGTATTTGGAAAAATTGAAAGAGCCTGCTTAGACATATAGCAGGTGGCTCCATTTATATTAACCTGCCAAAAATCGTTGGTTGTTCTTCCAGTAATCTCCACAGGAGTATTCACAGGAAGAGTGCTAATCAACGTAGATGCATCAGCGTCTGCGAAGACCTCTGCACCTTCTCCGGTGAGAAGAACTCCGTTCTCAGGCACAACTACATAGTTGGCAGCTTGAACAATCATAGGATTAAACAAGCTAATAAGCATCATAGCTACAGTTGCTAGTACAGCAACAAATCTAATTACCATTCTGTTTTTCATAAGCCCCCCGTTAAAGTGAAAAACTCAATTAAGCCAAATCATGAATCCTTTTGAGCGTGTAATATTTTTTTGTGTAAATCATAATATTTAACCCCGTAAGTTTTTTGAAATATTAGAAAATTATCAAAAAAAGCTGAGCAAGAATTCCAAGATGAAGATATTTCTTTTATTGAACTAAGACGCATTACTCCATCAGAATGGTCTGCCTTGCCGGCACCAGAAATAACTAAAGGTATTGATAATTCTTTAGCAGTGCCATTTTTCCATATAATAAGCGGGCTATTTATTATTCCATTTAAGCTATTATTTTTTAAATATGGGTTGTCTTTGAAAAACATTTTAAAACCTTTTGGAGGTTCTAGACTATTATCTTTTATACATGCGACGCGGAATCCTAATGCATTGGAATAGCTCCATTCTAAATTGAATCCATTATCTGGGTAGATGCTTCGATATTTTTCGAAATTCATTTTGTAACCAATAATTCTTGAACTAGTTTTATATGCAGCATCTTCTAAAACTTTACCTAAATCTTTCCAATTATAATAGGCATCAGAATCATAGTACGCAAAATCTTCGCTTTGATTTTCGTATTGTTTGTTTAACTCGACACCTTGTTTATTGCAATAACCAACACCCGCAATAGTGCTGCAATAAGAGAATAAATTACGGAGTGTTCCTATGATAGATTCCTTATCATCGTTTGAAAGAATATTGTCTTTAGATACATAAGTTTGATATTCAATCATTAAATCGCAGCATTTGTCCATGTATTCTATAACATCATCAGAATTTTTGTCACCAGCATAATACTCGCGCATAAGCTTAGAGGAATCTTCAAAAATTCTGTCACCCAAAGAATTAGCCATAATAGCAGGTCCTCTTGAAACAACGACATTCCAATCGTTATAATTATTATATATATCAACTTTAAAAATAGCGTTCCGTTCTTCCTCGGAATAAGTTGTTGGAACGGATATATTTTTTTTCAAAACGCTAAAAGTATTATCTTGTTGAAAAATTGATGTATTGTTGTTTAGAGGGTCAATTTTGCTCATTTTTTAATCTCCATATTCGTAATAATAATCAATAGTATAATAAGGTGTAATTTGGTTAATTCTTGAGGAAGAAGACGCCAAATAGGCAACACCCCATTGTCCTGTAACAGGCGTATTAAAAGAAGAATCGTGCGAATAACGCAAATCTATCTGTGATGCATAGGAACGGCTTGTAGACCAGAAGCTATCTTCAGGAGGCATTACGCGCCAGTACTGTATGGAGGAACCAATAGCTCCATTATATGAAATGCTGGTCACTTTAGCAGTTGATGGTATAAAACTATTATCAGCTACAAATGAAGATTCGACATATTGCTTAGAGTTAAGGTTAATGCTATTTCCAGGAAATATTTTAACTGAACCTGGACCCATTACAGGATTTCCAAAGGCAATTAAATAATTACTATTTATCAGTTTATTACTGTTTGTGGGACGTGTATTATAAAGGCCGATATAATATGGGCCGTTTCCATTAAATACATTATCTAAATCCTCTTTTTCAGCGCATCTCCACGAATTTCCAACATTCCGCGTTCTGTGTATATTTGAAGCCACATCTGGGCTATTGGAGTCTCTTAGCAAGTTACCTTCTGAATCATACACTCTATATCTTATATCGTCATTCTTAAGTAATATTGTTAATACACTAGAGGTACTGTTTGTTATTTTATAAAAAGTTTCAAAATGATTTGGTAAGTAATTTCCACTTGTAAAATTTTTATCTGATTCATAATATGTATCTAGTTCGACGGCATTATCTATCCCAGCCATCATTTCCTCAGTGTCTGATTGTGAACCAATCATGAATCTATAGCCTGATGGAGTGTTACTTTTATAATCACGTGCTTGAACAGAAATATTATATATTTGCTCTTCCGTGTTATCAGTTGTCGTAGGTAAATCTAGCCAAACTCGTGGAGTATAATTATCTGTGGCTATTTTTGCAATTACATTGTTATAAGCATCACTTACAGTGATTGAGGCATTTATTTTTTCAGTTCGTACTAGGCATACAGTTGCACTATCAATATTAGAATAATCTACCTCAAAAGAATAATTATGCACTTCATCGGAACTCGAAAAGCTGTCTGCATATGTATAATGATTATCAAGTGAGACAGTAGGTAAATCCGATGTTGTTTTTAAATCTTTTTCATCATCTATGTTATCAACTATTTCATTAGGGGATGATATTTTAGTATCATCATCAATGGCATCTAGCATAGTGCTAGTAGGAGATTCTTCTGTAGTAGATATTTCAGAATCATCGGATTCAAGTATATTAGTTATTGAATTGTCGGATGCAATATTCGTGGCAAATTCTTCGGCATGGCAACAAATACGTAAAAAGAAAAATAGAGCAATTGTTGCTGTTACAGGCAAAAGAAATAATACTGTTTTTTTCATTAGCGTTTTTCTCCAATTTTACTCAATATAAATTATATGTGCACTAAGGATATTTAAACAAAAAAGTGTGTCTATTTTGTGATTGTGAGTATTAATTGAAATATTAGAAATACAGTATATATATACATATAATTCAAAAATATGGGTATTTATATGTAAAAGTGGTTAAAAGTATTGACAAATGAAATTTAATTGCGTACAATTTAATTACGAAAACAAATTGCGCACAATTGAATTTAAAAAGATACATTTCATTAGGAGGTAATAGAAATGGGATTTTATGATTTAACAGTAGAAAGAGCAAACGGTGAACAAGTTTCAATGGCAGACATGAAAGGCAAGGTTGTATTGGTAGTTAACACAGCAACAGGTTGTGGTTTTACACCTCATTACAAGGATCTTGAAGCTATTTATGAAAAGTTCCATGAAAAGGGACTTGAAATCATCGACGTTCCTTGCAATCAGTTTGCAGGTCAGACACCTGGTGATGATAAGGAGATTACAGAGTTCTGCCAGCTTCATTACAATACAAAGTTTGAGCAGATGAAGAAGGCTGATGTAAATGGCGAAACAGCTATCGAACTCTTCAAGTATCTTAAGTCGCAAAAAGGATTTACAGGCTTTGGCAAAGGACCAGCAGCACTTGCTATGAGTGTAATGCTTAAAAAGATTGATAAGGATTATAAGAATAATGCTGAAATTAAATGGAACTTTACTAAGTTTTTAATTGATCGTCAGGGAAATGTGATAGAACGCTTCGAGCCTACTATTAGCATGAAAGAAGTTGAAAAAGCTGTTGCTTCAATAATGTAGGCATTCGGAAAGCTTAATGAGAATTATTTCATAAAAATATTTTAATGTAGATATAGATTTTGCCTGTCCAATAGTATACAATCATGTTTGTTGTGATTAATTGTACTAGACTTGACTTTTGATTTATTCAAAGTCGTGTCCATTGGAGTTGGTTTATTGTAGGATTTTTCCTTTGTGTCCTGCGATTATTCTTTTTAACTTGATTGACGGGGTAGTAGGGTGGAATTTTTAGTATATCTATCTAGCTATTGGACTAAGATAGTGGCAGGCTGCTGGTTTGCATTAATGAATATCTTTTTAATGGTTACTTTCGGAGGCTGCAAAAGGCATTTAATTAAAAGATGCCTTTTGCTGTTCTGCGTTTCTAGTGCCTTTTTATCCATAATAAGTCAGTTTTGCATAGATAATGTGTTTTGGATTGTAGTTGAGAACGCTTCGATTAAGAAGGGCCTTACAGTCCTATTTGTTGCGCTAAGCACTGTAATAGATGCCGTTATGGTGTTGATTGGCGGAATACTATTCGTGCACATAACAAATTTCAGAAATTATATTGGCGCGATGATATATATGGAATATGTTTGCATTGAGAGATTGTGCTCAGTTCTTGCAGTGGATTCGTTGAGCTTCATCGTGATATTTGCCTTGCTTCAGATGATATTCTTTATCTTGCAGCGAAAGGATATTCCATATCTGTTTGATAAGCGCGTTATTAACTGCAAGCTGAGTGTCATATATTTGTCGGGCTTGTTTATTGTATTAGACATGCTTTATGGTGCCTATATAATTTTCCCTGAGTTGAGTGCAAATTCACTTGGAATAAAGAATATATTTTGGCTTGATGTGCTTGCGCTGCTAAACACAGCATTTGTTATTGGATATTTGCGAATTAGCATCACCGCATCTCGTGAGCACGAAGAAAAGCTTACATATTATGAGCGATTACAAAGTAGCCAAGAGGATATTATCATTTCCTTAGCAGAGATTTCCGAAGCAAAATCCGGGGAGACCGGTCAACATATTCGAAGAGTGGCAGAGTATAGCAAGCTTCTTGCGAAAGAGCTTGGTATGGATAGCTTCAAAGTGGAAAACATTCGCATAGCATCTATGATGCATGACATTGGTAAGCTCATGATTGGACAGGAGATTCTTGAGAAGCAGGGCAAGCTGACTCAAGAGGAATTTGAGGTTATGAAAAAGCATACCCAGTACGGATGGGAGCTTCTTGCAAATTCAAAAGGAGCAATCATGAATATGGCACGTGTTATTGCCGCTCAACATCACGAGCATTGGGATGGAAGTGGTTATCCATCACATCTCAAGGGCGATGAGATTTCTATATTCGCTCAGATAGTGGCTGTCACCGATGTTTATGATGCTCTTACCAGTCAGCGCTGCTATAAGGATGCTTGGATTCCGCTTGTGGCAAGAAAAGAAATTGTAGAACAGAGAGGACGACATTTTTCTCCTAGAGTTGTTGATGCATTCATGGAATGCTATTCAAAAATAGAAGAAGTCCGCGTAGAATACGCGGACTACTCAGCACCAAGTATTTCTTTGGCATTTGAAATGCGCTCGGCGGTAGGTGATTCAACACCATCAAGTCGGTAAGGTATGCCAAGTTCTTGGTATTTTGGAACACCAAGAGTGTGGTAAGGTAAAACCTCAACCTTTTCGACTGTTTTTAAGGTGTCAATAAATTGACGAGTGCGACGAAGATAGTCGTCGTTATCGCTGCCGCCTGGCACAAGTACATGACGAATCCACATTGGGATACCAATGTCAGAGATTTCTTTTGCCATCTGAAGGATGTTGGCATTATCTACGCCAGTGAGTTCTTTGTGAGCCTCTGGATCTATGTTTTTAATATCTAAAAGCACTGTGTCTGTAAGAGACATAAGCTCTTTCCATTTGCTGTAAAAAGGTTCATCATGAGTGAATGGCTGACCTGCTGTGTCGATGCAGGTATTAATTCCTTTTTCTTTTGCTTTTTTAAAAAGCTCCAAAACAAAATCAATTTGAAGTAGAGGCTCGCCACCGCTTACGGTGATACCGCCGCCGTTCTTCCAATAAGGTTTGAAGCGAAGTGCCTTTTTCAAAAGCTCATCAGCTGTATATTCCTCGCCTTGATTCTCAGCCCAGGTCTCTGGATTATGACAAAAGGCGCACCTCATCCTACATCCATTCAAAAAAATCAAAAATCGAACCCCCGGACCATCTACAGCCCCGAAACTCTCCAATTTATTAACATATCCAATTACGTTACTCATAATCTACCTCTCAATAATCTACGCCTCATCTTAAACAATTATATACTAAAAAACGTGATTCTTATTTTATGTAGCAAAATGGTAATTGTCTTATGTGCGTTGCCACGAAGGAATTTTGCTATGGTATAGAGAAATAATAAAGCCAAGAGGGATATCTAACTGCGTTGGCAGACCTTTAAGCGCCGTTCCTACTTAGCAGGCATCTTTAGATGGCTGCTTATGTAGGGTTACGAGCGCGACCAGAGCGGAAGCGTGTCTGCTAAGCAGTGGATATATCTCTTGGCTGTAGGTTACCTGTAAACCGTAGGCTTAAAGAGCTTCGTGGCATGTACGTGAGATAACGTCCATTTGCTGCTCTTTTGTTAAGTCGATGAATTTAACGGCGTATCCAGATACACGGATAGTAAAGTTAGCGTATTCTGGCTTCTCTGGATGCTCCATAGCATCGATGAGCTTTTCTTTACCAAATACGTTTACGTTAAGGTGATGAGCACCCTGATCGAAGTAACCATCAAGAACGTTAACAAGGTTGTTTGTACGCTCTTCATCAGTGTGTCCAAGAGCACCTGGGTTGATTGTCTGTGTATTTGAGATACCGTCAAGAGCCTCTTCATAAGGAAGCTTAGCAACAGAGTTGAGGGAAGCAACAAGACCGTTCTTCTCTGCGCCGTATGCTGGGTTAGCACCTGGTGAAAGTGGCTCGCCTGCAGGTCTTCCGTCAGGAAGAGCACCAGTAGCCTTACCATATACAACGTTTGAAGTAATTGTAAGGATTGATGTTGTAGGCTCTGAATCTCTGTATGTGTGGATGTGACGAAGCTTGTCCATGAATGTACGAAGAAGCCAAATAGCGATTTCGTCTGCTCTGTCATCATCATTACCGTAACGTGGGAAGTCACCTTCGATTTCGAAATCCTTTGTGATGCCATTTTCGTCACGGATTGCTTTAACCTTTGCGTACTTAATTGCTGAAAGTGAGTCTACGCAGTGTGAGAAACCAGCAATACCAGTAGCGAATGAACGACGTACGTGTGTATCAATGAGAGCCATCTGTGATGCCTCATAGTAGTACTTGTCGTGCATGTAGTGAATCATGTTAAGTGTACCAACATAGAGGTGTGCAAGCCAATCCATCATCTGATCGAACTTAGCCATAACCTCGTCGTAATCAAGGTACTCAGATGTGATGCCTTTGTATTCTGGGCCAACCTGATCGCCAGACTTCTCATCAACACCACCGTTGATAGCGTAAAGAAGACACTTAGCAAGGTTTGCTCTAGCACCGAAGAACTGAAGCTCTTTACCTGTTTCTGTAGCAGATACACAGCAGCAGATTGAGTAATCATCGCCCCGTGTAACACGCATTACATCATCGTTCTCATACTGGATAGAAGATGTAGTGACAGAAATCTTTGAAGCGTACTTCTTGAATGACTCAGGAAGACGGCTTGAATACATAACTGTAAGGTTAGGCTCTGGTGAAGGTCCCATGTTTTCAAGTGTGTGAAGGAATCTGTAGCAAGTCTTTGTAACCTGATGACGACCATCAAGACCGATACCACCAACCTCAAGTGTTGCCCAAACTGGGTCACCAGAGAAGAGCTGGTTGTAAGACTCGATACGAGCGAACTTAACCATACGGCACTTCATTGTAAAGTGGTCGATGATTTCCTGTGCCTCTGCCTCTGTGATAATGCCCTTAGCAAGGTCACGTGTAAAGTAGATATCAAGGAATGTAGATACACGACCTACAGACATAGCAGCACCGTTCTGAGTCTTGATTGCTGCAAGATATCCGAAGTATAACCATTGAACAGCTTCCTTAGCTGTACCGGCTGGCTTAGAAATATCGATGCCATAGATAGCAGCCATTTCTTTCATGCCCTTAAGAGCATTGATCTGATCTGTGATTTCCTCACGAAGCTGGAAATCGTAGCGGCGCATACCCTGACGATTTGTAGCAGCAAAATCAGCCTGCTTTTTCTCGATAAGGTAGTCGATACCGTATAAAGCGACACGTCTGTAATCGCCTACGATACGTCCACGTCCATAAGTATCAGGAAGTCCTGTAAGAATCTTGTTGTGACGAGCCTTCTTCATCTCTGGTGTGTAGATGTCGAAAACGCCCTGATTGTGTGTTTTATGATAAACTGTGAAGATCTCGTGGAGCTTTTCGCTTGGCTCATAACCATACATTCTGCATGATTGCTCTGCCATTGTGATACCACCATAAGGCATGAAAGCTCTCTTAAGAGGTTTGTCAGTCTGAAGACCAACAATCTGCTCTAAGTCTTTTGTCTCTTCATCGATGTAACCTGGTCCGTAAGATGTGAGCGAAGAAACAATCTCTGTTTCCATATCAAGTACTCCGCCCTTGGCACGCTCAGCAGCTTGAAGCTCTTGAAGCTTGCCCCAAAGAGTGTTAGTAGCATCTGTAGGGTCTGCTAAGAATGATTCATCTCCATCATAAGGAGTGTAATTCTTTTGGATGAAATCGCGAACGTCGATGTTGTCTTTCCAAACACGACCTTCGAATCCATCCCACTGTGCGAATTCGTGGTTTGCCATTATAATACCGTCCCTTCTAAATTATAAAAATATTAAATAATCCACAAGCCATTTGGGGTTGGTTAGGAATACCTAACACTGGCTCGGAAATAATATACCACAAGTTTGTTTCTTTTTTAACAATGTATCTGTTTTAATACATTGCACTCATGTATTAATCCGAGAACATTTGGGCAAAAAACACAGCAGCCTCTTACAGCTGCTGTGTCGAAAAATACTAGATTCTTGCTAGCAATTATTTTTAGAATAAAAATTATCTTAAATTAGTTGGCGTAGAAATCATTTTCAAATAAATCGGTTTCTTTGACTCCATCTACGTATACACCAGAGCCATCGTCCTTTACATCGAATGGCATGTAACCTAATTCATTGCCATCCTTATCTTCAAATCCCATGTAACCATTGTTGTGCGCGAGGCAAGATGGGTAAATAACATCACCTGCTTTTGCTGTCTTAGGAGCTTCTCCGCTATCGTCATCGAAGGTGTAGTCTTTCTTCAACTTAAGACCCTCTGGATTGACAATTTTTGGATATTTATCCTCGGTTGCGAAAGCCATCTTATCTTTATCGATTGTGTAGTTTGTAGTTACTTCCCAAGTTCCAAAGACATCAATTCGCTCAGCTAAGAGAACGAAGTCCTCGTGAATTTCGTAAATACGACTTCCCTGAACATCATCCTTCTGTTGGAAGGTAGAGCCGTCCCACTGGAATCCCTTAACACATCTGAGACCATGGTTACCTTCTAAAGAAACTAGCACATAATCTTGACCATTTTGGTGAAGATAATGGAAGTCAAATGTATTGTAGAGAGGTGCTTCGTCATCCTCCATAACAGGGATAGTTTTGTCATTGACCTTTAAATCATATGTGTTGAGGCCGTTGCTTTTGGTTAGTTCTTCGTTTAAAGCCATTGTAACTTCATCCTGCTTGCCGTCGCTGCCTAAATCAATTTCTTCTGGAGTATCAGGATTAAATACGAAGGTTTTGAAATCCTCAGCTTTCTCAGAAGAAGTGTCGTCATCTGCTTCTGTTGTATCGTCGGTTTCTGTGTTTTGAACATCTGTAGTTGCTACAGGTGGTTCTTCCTCAGTAGGAGTGTTGTTTGTGCTGCCAGAATCCTGACCTGGTAATGTACAGGCCACAAGAGATGCAGCTGTCATTGTAATGAGTAGTGTAGATAAAAGTTTTCTTTTCATAATAGTATTCCTCCTGTTGAAAAAATATATAGTTTGAATTTGATATTGGCTATAAGTAATTTGAAAGAAGTAGTTATCTTTCGTGAGAATAGTAATTTTCCTCGAACAGATCAGCTTCGCTTATCCAGTCTTCGTCGGAATTTTCACTATCGTAATTCGCATCATAGCGATTGTTTTTCTTGTCGTATGATAAACCAGCGTAATAAACCTTGTGACCGTTTTCCTTAACTTCTTTGACCGAAACTTCCCCTAGGCTGTTACCGTCTTCATCTTCAAAGCCCATCCATCCATGGGGCTCATAGAAGCTAGGATATATTTTATCGCCTGCCTTTAATTCTTTAGGCTCCACGCCGCTATCATCCATAGAGAAGATAACATTTTGCTTTAATGTTAACGGCTGAGGATTGGTGATTACCTGTGATTTATTCATGCCTGCTACAACATCAAAAGAGTCGTCGTCCCTTCCGTAGAAGACAAAATCATCCACGACTTCCCAAGTCCCGAAGCAATCCTTTTGGCTGGTAACAAGAAGACAATCATCAGTAATATCGTAAAAAATATTATCTTCTATTTCAAAAACCTTATTCAAAGATGAACCATCCAATCTATATACATAAGTAATTCTTTTGTCATCCTTGCCCTCAAGTGAGGTTATGATGTAGTCATTTTGATTCTTATGAGCAAAATAACATTTTGCTGTTTGATAGGTTGAAACGTTAGAATCAGATATTATGTCAAGCGTCTCGTCATCTACAGATACACTGTAAAAATCGGCATTATTCTTTTTTGAAGTCTCTAGGTTTAAGGTGATAGAGACGGTTTTGTTATTTTTTTTTTAAACTTCCTGCTTGGTTTCTCCAGCCTTTAATTCATAAAAGGAATGATCAGCAAGGTTATCCTCGGAATTATCTGTGCTCTCAGCATCATCATTGTTTTTGTCTTGAGTTTGAGTCTCGGCTGATGCTTGAGTATTTTTATCCGTCGAATTCTTATTTGATTTTCCAATTCCGCAGGAAATAAGCATTGAAAATGTAAGCGCAAGAACTAGTAATAGCTTGATTTTGTTTCTCATTATTATTCTCCTAGATGTTCAAGCTTGTATGTATTATTTTCAACTCGGACAACTGCGTAACCTGCATCTAGCTTTTCATATTCAGGATTCTTGTCAGCTTCTTCTTGGGTCTGGCTGTAATCGATCTCTTTATTAGAATAGTAAGCATCCAAATCCTGAGAGTATTCATTGAAATAAAGCTTAAGCTTGTTGTCGCCTAAATCTTCAACCTTCGAGATGAGAGAGAGGCCTGTATATGATTCTCCATCGCCAGCAGGTGTATAAAGCGCGCCATTTTCATAGAACATTTTATGGAATGAAAAGTCGTCGTTTGGTTTTGAAAGCTCTGTAGAAGCCTGCTCATCAGTTATCGTAAATCCGAAGTACTTATCAGTAATCGTATTTATATTCTCTAGAGTGATTTTTTCATAATCACTGAACTCTTTGCCGGATAGTGTTTCAAATTTTAGATATTCATTTTTGTTAATTTTGACCCAGGTGTGAGCCCATATAAATATGCTGTGAAAATCCTTTTGACTCTCATCGTATTCCTTTAATCCAGCCTCGGAAAAATTGCTTAAAAATACGTTCATTTTTTTGCGTGTTGCAGCGTCAACAGATATTTCTTTTCCTGAAGGCTCTGCGTATTCTGCCTTTTCATCGGCAGGTTTATTAGAATCTTGGTTGTCGGAGGCATCTGCAGATGTGCCTGTGGATTCCGCACCACCCTCACTAGTAGACTGAGTAGAGCCATCGGAAGCAGCTACATTATCGCCTGTAGCTTCTGAATTTGTCTGGATAGTATTTGTCGCGTTTTCTCCTGACTTGGTGCAACCAACAAGGAAAGTAAAACTTATAATACATATAGAAAGAACTGCGAGTAATCTATTTTTCATAATGGACCCTTCCTTTCTGAATTATGACATTTTTATTACAATATAGATTAATCGAAATGCTGTATTATGTCAAATAGTACAGTGTTTTGTTGCTATTCACAGTTGAAATTTTTAAGTTAGAAAGTCACCAGCCCCCTGCCCCTGCAAGTGGGGCGGGCCGGGGCTGGAGTAAAGTGAGTGAGGGCAGGTGGCTGGTGGCTCTCAAGTAATTTATCAACTGTGAATAGCAACAGTACTCTAACGAAGTGAGAGTAATATTTGAGGATTCTGTTAATACGCTTTTTTTAATTGGGTTTTATGATAAAATGTAAACGGTCAAAGAAAAGTAACAGATTTTGGAGATTTACACGTGAGTTCAACTACTAAAAAAACTAGCACCAAGAAAAAGGGTCCTAGCCAGACAGCTCCAGCCGGATTCAAGGGAAAGAATCAGGCTTTTTTGGATGCGGAATATTTAAGCACCCGCTATAAAAAGAGTTCAATAGAAGACGTTATTTCGGTCGGGGTGGTGATAACCAATCCGGCGCATGAAGAGCTTGATCGTTTTTATTCTACCGTGCAGCTTACCCGTGGGCATAAGCTTCCACCACTTATTTCTGAGTTGACGGGACTTACTAATGAAGAGCTTGAGTTTGCACCTTCATACGAAGAGGTTATGACAGAGCTTATTGACCGAATCAAGAAATGGCAGGTTGGCAAGATTTGCGTTTGGGGTGGAGATAAAAATAGCTTTCAACGAGATTTTGAAGCCCGCAATTTAGAAAAGCCACTTAAGAGAGGTGTGGCAAAGTTTATCAGCACATTCGAAAACATCCAAAAGGAAGTTAGCCTTGACGTTACAGGCGGAATCGATGCAAACTTATCCTTGGCAGATTTAAAGACTATCTGTGGTCTTGGTGGGTATGTGGCTCACAATGCACTTGCAGATGCAGAGGATATGCTTAAGTGCATCCGTATTATCGAAACAGATAGCATGAAATACGATGGTGTCGAGGCTGCAGAGTACAAGCGCTTTAGAGGCGAGTATGTTAAAAACAGAACCTTCGGAGATGTGTTGGAGGATGATGAATTGGTTATCGCTTCTAAGACTGGAGAGAATTTTTTTAAAGAATTAGAGGCTAAAGGATTTTCAGACAACCCTAAGACCAAGGCTTTTATGGATGATTTGGGATTTTTGCTTGGAAAAGGGAATGTGTATATGGGAACCTTTTCTGAGATGATTAGTGAAAAAGAAGAAAAAAATAGAGGGGAGTGACCCCCTCAATTAGTGGCTTCCCTTCGGGGAAGCTTATTTTGTTTTAAATTCTAGTGCAGCTTTGGTTTTGTCGCTCTTGATGAGCTCTAAAGATATAGTGCCATCTTTGGCAATAGAGCCAGAGTTGAGTCTGAATGATTCTTTGCCAGTAGAAGAGATAGTGACGGTATCCTTTTTACAAACATAGGAGCCTTTTTCATTAATATCTCCAAGCTGAGCCATAAAGCTATCTACCATTTCTGTTTTGTGTTCGTCGTATGTCTCTTGGAAAATAGCTCTAACGTCGTCAACAGAATCTAAGCCGTAGAAGCTAACCATTGCCTGAGGGTCACCACCGGTGTATGCATTGTAAACTGCATCAGCGTTTACATCCATAAGCTCAGCGATTGATGCCTTGGTAGTTTCCGAGTTGAGAGAGACTTCATAAGAACCATCCTTTTTTAGGTTGAGGTCTAATTCAACTTCAGTATCTAGTAGGAATCCGTAGCCCTCGTTTTCAAGCTCAGCACGCTCAGCCTCGGTGCTGACGTTACGGAATGAAGTGAGTGAGGAGTACTTTCCTGATATATCTTTACCGCATCCAACCAATAAGGTAGAAGCAGCAAATACTGTTGTAAGTAATACAGCTAGTTTCTTTTTCATAATAAAACTCTCCTTTAGATAGATGAGTGCAAATCATGCAATAAACAATCTACCATAAAGGAGAGTTTGTGTAAACTATTAAAATGTAGAGCAAAAATGATTGCGCTATTACTAGTTTGGCCGGTCTAGCGACTAACGTAAACTGGCAAGCCATCCTTGTATTCTACATCTGGAAGACCGATAACAAGTGGTTTGAGGTACATAACCATATCGTTGGTTACGCCATTGTGCGAAGGATTAATCCAGTTCTTAGGAACCTCTTTTGCCTCGTTGGCAATGTCGTGAATCTTGGCATAATCAAACTTGATTTCGTATGGCGCATTGCTGATACGCTGCATAGTAACCATAGCGCCTGTAACACCGCTTTCTGCGATGTTGACAGCCTTCTTGCCGATTGCCTCAGATTCGTTGAGATCGGTGAGTGAAGACATGTGTGCAGCAGCACGCTGTAAAACGTTGACCTCGATAGAACGAACCTTGACGCCAAGCTTGTCTTTGACAAGGTATTCAAGAGTCTTGCCAGCGCCTGAAAGCTGTGCGTGACCGAAGTTGTCAAGTGTGCCTGTGGCAGCTGAGATGTATTCACCGTCTTTGTCGCGGATTCCCTCAGAAACTGCAACCACGATGTTTTTCTTTTCTTTCAGAAGGTCGCTCAAATCTTTGATAAATTGTTCTTTATCAAATGGCACCTCTGGTAGGTAGATGAGATCTGGACCTGAGCAGCAGTCTGTCTTGGCAAGAGACGTTGCGGCAGTGAGCCATCCGGCGTCTCGGCCCATAACTTCGATGATGGTGACGCTTGGATTGTCATAAATCTGGGCGTCAAAGATAACTTCCATAGTAGATGTTGCGATGTATTTAGCAGCAGAACCAAAACCAGGTGTGTGGTCAGTTATGCAAAGGTCGTTGTCAACTGTTTTTGGCACGCCGACGAAGCGGATATCAGAGCCAATAGTTGCTGCATAAGTTGAAAGCTTGTCCACTGTGTCCATTGAATCGTTGCCTCCAATATAAAAGAAAGCTTCAATTTGGTATTTTGCAAATTGATCAAATAATGTATTATAGATACCATCATTTGAATCTGGCGCAGGGAGCTTAAAACGACATGAGCCAAGATACATTGCGGGAGTGGTCTTAAGACGCTTTAAGAAATGTGGATCCTTCTCAACGATAGCAGACAAGTCAATAACATTGTCATCTCGGATACCGAGAATACCATTGATAGATCCATAGATTTTGTCATAGCGAGAACCAAGTGCGCCCTCGATGACACCAGCAAGGCTGGCATTGATAGCCACGGTAGGGCCACCAGATTGTGCTACAATTACATTACCCATAGTATAACATCCTCCCGTATTTGGATTTATAGATTCTAAGGAAGATTTTACCACAGGAGGCAAATTTTATGAACACGTTTTTATATCAAATTGTCGATTATATAGCAAAAATACATAACTATTTATTAACACTCAATGATGCCAATGAGAAGAACTTCTCGGATAAGCAGCTTCATTTCATTGTGATTGGCTGTGTTGGTATGGCTATGATTTTTGTCATCCATCCGATTTTCAAATTCTTGGCAAACCGCGGGGCAGTCCTTACAATTAGCTGGATATATGTTTTTACGTTGATAGTATTGATGACCTTCGCAATCGAAATCGGTCAAAAAATTACCCACACAGGCGTGATGGATTTCAACGACATCGTATTTGGTGTCTGGGGATTCATGCTGATGTTTGCGATTTTTGCAGTCCTTAGATTTATTTTTAGGTCGGTGATTAGTTTGTTTAAGAAATAGAAAAGGTGTTATTTATGAAAATAAAAAGAATATTCTCCAGTGGAAGATGAGGGGAAACGCAAGGATTACGAAGAGAACTTGTGGGACTATGTAGAAATAGGAAATGAAAGAATCTCAGTGTTAGAAATAACGCTGGGATTTTTTTACTTAATTAGAAAAATTCTTTTCCTAGTAAGCAAATTTTTTATTGATTATTGGAAAAAAATCATTAATTTTATTGAAATATAAGTAACATGGTAAAAGGAATATGGGGCTCGTGGTTAGGAGTGTCCTACCGCGCACCTATCATCAAAGAAAGGAAGTAAAAATATGGGTAAACATTATGATGAAGCATGGATAATTAATGGAAAAATTGCTAAAAAGTCTGAAAAAATTAGAGAATTATTTAGGGAGGTTAAAGAAATATATGCTGTAGACAAATATGATGCTTCTGCGCCTATGTTACGTTTATATAAAAGTATTCTGGATTTGGAAGCTCCATTTGAAGAAGTTTCTAAGAATACAGACGAAAGAGTATTGCCGTTATTGTTTAACGCAGCATGTGTTATTGATGACTTAGATTATGAGAAGGATTATGAGAACTATAATAAAATAGAAAGTAATATAAAAACGTTTGTAGGTTGTTTGGAAAGATTTTCGAAATGTATGGATTTAATACATTCTACTTATAATAACGCAGTGTTGCCAAAAGAAGATTTTCCTATGTATGAAACATTTAAGGAATATGGAGAGATAGTAAGAAAAGATATCAGAGATAATAAAAAACTCAAAGTATCACTTGATAAATTTTATAATGATTTAAATTCTTCGTTTGGTAAGATAAGCGGAGAGGACTTAGAATACTTAAAGGGGTGGAGTGAGAGGAAAAAATTTATAGATATACTTGAGAAAGACAATGATACAATCTATAGGTTTGCTGAGTTTAGGAACAACGAAATAGAACAAATAGGTAATTTTCTAACCGACATGAAAGAATATATTGCTCTTGGCGTAGGCGTTAAGGAGGCTAGTGTACTAGAAGATAAAAACAAGAAGTTTAAAAAAGAAGTAAATTATGTTAGTAAAAGACTTTCAGAGAATAAAGAATTGATTACGCATATAAAAGAATCTTATAAAATCGATGACAAATTAAAGGCAATAATAGAAAAAAGGAAAGCCGACAATGATATACATCTGGGAAAGGACGACCCTGGATATAGTTTTGAGGACGCAAATTTTATTACTGTGGCAGCAAAAGTTGAAGGAAGGGGATATAAGTATCGTGATATCAACACGGGAAAGGATGTGTATAGAAATCGATATGAGGATTTGAGAAAAAGCTTGATAGAAATATATAAACTTAACCAAAAAGAAGGTTATCCAAATAACCACAAGTGGGATGACTTATTTAGTGATCATTTTATATTTGAGGATAAGTTAAAAAAACAAGGGAAACAGGATGTAATCACAGGCACAAATTCTGAAAATTTGTTGCAGGCGCGTTTTAATGCAGATGATAAAGCAAAATCAGAAAATAATAGAGAATTATATAATAAATATTGTCAATGGGTGATGAATAAAACTAGATGGCCTCTAGATGATAAAACTCGAGAAGCAGCTTTGGTTTTGTATTGGAATAAACGTAATGACGAAAAAAATAGAGAAGTAGCAAAATGGGTAGAGGGGGCTGAGCCTCACCTAGCGGCTCAAAAAAAGGAAGGAATGGAAAGTTTTGCCAAACAGGTACAAGAAGATAGTAATTTAAGCTTAAAGGTGAGCGATAGTAAAATCAAAAATGATATATATTCAGACGGCTTCGATAAAAATAAAAAACCAATAGGCCTTTTTAATAAAAAGGATGGAACACTTACAATGTTTAATCACAATTATCAAAACAGTATTTAAAATGACTCGGAAGTCTGTTGAAAAAATGAACGACATCGTATTTGGTGTCGGTGGAATAATCTAAATATCAATTGTGGGACTATGTAGAGTGGGAAATGAAAGAATCTCAGTGTTAGAAATAACGCTGGGATTTTCTTTTGTAGAAAAATTTTTTTTAATTTTTGGAAAAAAACGGGACGTTTTTATTGAATTAGAAGTAGAGGACAAAATTTAAGCAAGCAGCCAATGGTGGAAAGGAATTGAAATGGGAAAAAGTGTTATTAATTTGTTGAAGGAGTGTAAAAAATGACAGATGAAATAATTGAACAAATAGAGGTCGTACGTGGAATACTGAGGGAAAATAAATTAAATCTAGAACTAAAAAAATATACAGATATATGTTCTATTATGGAGGATATTTATAAAACAAAAGAAGATATAAACCGTACATTGAGAAAAAATGAAGACGCAGATAATAATATAAGGCAGAGTCTATTGGATTATTGTAATCCAATAAAATCAGAAGTAAATATAGCTGTTCATGATATTGAGGATGAGTTTAAGCAGCTTAATGATTCTGTAATCAAGGACATTTTCGATAGGAAAAGTTTTAATAAATTTAATAATTCAGAAGAAATAATAAAAGAAAAATTAGTTGAATCGAAAGAGAAGCTAAAACCAATCGTAACATATAATCAACTATCTTTTGAATGTAAGAGAAACGAAGAATATATATCAGTATTGAATGAATTAGGATACAAAGATGAAGCAGAAGAATTACTAAAATCATATAAAAGTATAAAAGCTAAGCTTGATTCAGCATTGTTAGATATAAAAAGCTTAGGCATCGAAGAAACTGAAAACTTCAGAAAAGATATGAAAGTGATAAATGACAAAGCTTCAGCAGTGTTTTCCAAACACTTAGAGTCGTTATCTGAGCGAGCAGGTAAATTGATGGAAGAAAAACCTGGCATTGAAACTAAAAAATTAGAATGGGTGCAATCAGATGCTCTTAATACAAAAAGAACGTATTTTGATGAAAGAAAAGATTTGCAGATTCTTTCCGGTTATACTTCATCTATAAATAGGGTGCTTAACGGGGTCGAGGATAAAATCAAAAAAGCCCCAATAATAGGTAATGACTTTGGAAGCTCCCAGAAACAAAGGCCTTACAATAATATCAATACGCGTCGACCTATTCAACGTAATGACGAAGCAATTGCGATGGAATTACAAATACAAGAATTTGCAAAATGCGGATTAAACTTAACTCCCCAAGAAGTAATAGAAGAGCAGGGAAAAATGTTGAGAAATTTCAATAAAAATATCAGACGATTACCTTAGAAGAAAAAAGTATCTATATGACTTTATTAAAGCTAATTAGATGAATAATAAGTTCCATAAAAAAATTTGTAGAATGAGTAAAAAGTTGTCAGATAGTTTTAGAGTGTGCAAGCCCAGAAAAAAGTAATCAACATATGTAATTCCTATAAAATTATTTAGCCCTCTAAGAGTTATATCTCTAAGAGGGCTATTCCTATGCAATATTCAATATACAAAACTAAATTACATTCAACTGTAGTCTGTTATAATCTCTGTCTTCAAGCTGTGTGAGCACCCTGCGGGCTCTGGAGTACTGGGTGCGGTTGATGGAAATGACGCACATCTTGTGAGCACCGTTGTAGCTGCCGCGGCGGAAGAATGGGATGCGGCGCCAGCTTTTGGTGAATGCCACAGACTGCTCTAACAGTAAATCGGATGTGCGATTCGAAACAACTCGATTGGTTGTCTTGCAAAGGACAACATCTTTACCTACGTTCTTTGAAAGTTTTGGTTTTCTCTTCATAACATAATACCTCTTAAATAATACCTTAAAACAACAAAACTAATTCAAGTGAATATCAATTGTCTTGCCCATTGATTGTGCTACCTTGACCAAAAAATCCAAGGATGGATTGTAGTTGCCGCTTTCCATGCGGGAAATGTTGGACTTCTGCGTGCCGCAGATGTCGGCCAGGGCCGCCTGGGTCAAGTTAAGTGAGTGTCGGGTGTCACGAAGCTCTCGGGCGATGGAATGTCTAGCCTGCAAAGCCTGGGGCGTGACAACTCCATCAGAATATCGATTCTTCATGCTACACCTCATGCAATTATTGCGATTACTGAGGGCACAATATCGCGACCCTAACAATAACCACACTATTAAGTTATCATATATGATAACAAAAATCAAGCTTTTTCGCAAGCCAAATTTAGAATAAGGATAGGTTTTTTGCTTTTATTACTATTCAATGTTTGTATTTAAAGAGCAGCAGCCCCCCTGCATCCCCCCACAATACACCAGCCCCGGCCCACCCTACCTGCAGCCCTAGGGGTCCTGCGGACATAGCATAAGATTATGATTTTCTAAATGCCAAGTGTCGCTTCTTTTATATATTGGGTGTGCGTTCAACTATTTACAATTCTGATGGAAATGTTTGTCCCTGAACGGACATGAAATACACTTAAAAGAAATAGTTCCGCAAAACTAGCTTAGTAGCAATTGCAACGCATTAGAGTGCGCTTAGCGAAATAAAAAGTGATTTTTTACATATATAGTCATCAGCCGCCAGGACGGCGGCTGAAAATGCACGCTGAGGCAGGACGCCGAATGTGCATTGGTGACTATATATGAAAAAATCACTTTTTTAAATTTCGCTTAGCAAACGGATTTGCGTGCAATTGTACTAAGTCTAGTTTGTGGAACTTTTCTTGAAACTCTGAGCATGTCCGTTAGGGACAATACATTCCCTTCGAATTGTAAAATCGACGAACGCACACCCAACAGAAGCTCCCTTTTGGCATTAAGAAAATCTATAATCTTAGCTAAATTGTCCGCAGGACCCCTAGGGCTGCAGGTAGGGTGGGCCGGGGCTGGTGAAAAGTAAGCGAGGGCGGGGGGCTGCTGTCCTAATCACGATTACAACAGAGAATAGTAATAAAAATAAAAAACCTATCCTTTTTAATGGGGGGCTAATACGATATAATTAGGAATGAGTTTTATTAGGCTTAATCATGGAGGTGTTTATATATGGTATCCAAAAAACAGAAGTTTAGAACGGTAATATTTATACTGATTCTTGCAGCAGCCATTGTCGGCGGTGTGTTTGCAATCAGCTATTATAAAGGCGGGGTGACATTCCCATGGGAGGTTAAATCCGCGGCCAAAGCCGACGACAAAGCAAAAGACGATTCTGATAACAAGGATAAACAGGAGATAGTTGTGAGAGTAGAAGAATCAAAACCAAACGCTGAAGATACTAATTCCAAAGAAGACAATTCAAAGACTGACGACACGGCTCAGGTGCAGAACCCTGCTCCAAAGCTCGAATATTACGGTGCGCTTTCTGTCGAAGATGGCAACCTTGTCGATTTGTCTGGCAAACCGGTTCAGCTTACAGGTGTTAGTTCGCACGGCCTCAGCTGGTTCCCGGATTTTATTACAGCCGATTCAATCAAGTCGCTGAGAGAACAGTGGGGAATCAATGTTATCAGACTTGCCATGTACACAAGCGACTATAACGGATACTGTGTGGGTGGCCCTGAAAATCAGCAGGTCCTTAAGGATAAGATTGATGAGGCAGTCACTGCAGCTACCGAAAATCAGATGTATGTCATTATCGACTGGCATATTTTAAATGATAACAATCCAAACGAATATAAGAAGGAAGCAATTCAGTTCTTCGGTGAGATGGTTCGTAAATACGGATCAAATGAAAACGTAATTTATGAGATTTGTAACGAGCCTAATGGCGATACTTCATGGGCAGATATCAAATCCTATGCAAACGAGGTTATCCCTGTCATCCGAAACGTCGATGAAGATGCAATCATCCTCGTAGGCACACCAAGCTGGTCAAGCGATTTGGCATCTGTTATGGATAGTCCGCTTCAGTTTGACAACATTATGTATACATATCATTTCTATGCTGCAACCCATAAATCAAGCGAACGCACCAAGCTTACCGAGGTGTTAGATAAAGGGCTTCCGGTATTCATTTCCGAGTACGGATATGTTTCTGCCGATGGTAACGGCGCCGTTGACAAAAAAGAGGCAGCCAGATGGAATGACGTAATTACGGATTATAATTTGTCATCCTGCATATGGAATCTTTCAAACAAAAATGAAGGCTCGGCTCTTATTAATTCAAGCAGCCTTGCGACATCAAACTTTACATATGACGACCTGTCAGATCAGGGCAAGTATTTCTATGACAGACTGCAGCAGGAGAAGGCTGAGAAAAATCAGCCAGAGGCTACTGTAGCTGAGCCCTCTAATCAAGGGACAGATAATACCAATAAAGATACAACTGAAGAATCAGACCAAGATAAGAAAGATAAAATCAATGAATCAGATAAAGACAATAAGGACAGATAATTCTGAGGAAGTACATGATGTTGAACAATTAATGAGAGGTGAAAGCTTCTTAGAAAATAGATACCTAGATGGAGCATATGTGTAATGACTACTAACGACAAAATAGCAAAACTTCGTGAGCTAATGGCCGAGAGGGGCATTGACATGTATCTTATCCCAACAGATGATTTTCACTCATCTGAGTATGTGGGGGAGCACTTCAAGGCTCGTAGCTTTATTACTGGATTTACAGGCTCGGCTGGTACTGCAATTATCACTTTGGATGAAGCATATCTCTGGGCAGATGGCAGATATTTTGTTCAGGCGGCAAAGCAGATTGCAGATTCAGAAATATTCCTGCAGCGCATGGGTGAGCCTGGAGTGCCGGAGATTGACGAGTTTATAGAAAAGAATTTCAAGGATGGCGGATGCCTAGGCTTCGATGGCCGCTGTGTATCGGCCAAGAATGCAATCAAGTATTTTGAAATCGCTCAGGACAAAGGCGGCGAGCTCTACACGTCTGAGGATTTGGTAGATATGATTTGGGAAGACAGACCTGCGCTTCCACAGGCAACCACATGGGTATTAGAGGATGAATATTCTGGGGAGAGCACAAGTGACAAGCTTGGTCGCATCCGTGCTCAAATGAAAAAGAAAAAGACAGATGCCCATCTGCTCACTAGCCTTTACGATATTGCCTACATCCTAAACATCCGCGGCGACGACATCGAAAACGTGCCTGTATTCCTTTCATTTTTGTATATCACAGATGAAACTGTCATCCTCTTTACAGACACAACCAACTGGCCGGAAGAGGTTATGAGTTACCTCAACGACAACAGCATCAAGCTTTATCCATATAGCATGGTCTATCATTACATGCAAAGTGCTGACGTGGCAGATCGTCGAGTGCTTCTTGATACAAGCATTGTCAATTACAACTTGGTTAAAACAATCAAGAATTCAGCCAAGATCGTGGATGATGTGAATCCGTCAGAGCTTATGCGCGCAATTAAGAACGAGACCGAGATTAAAAACACCAAGCTTGCTCATATCAAGGATGGTGTGGCTTGCACCAAGGCAATCAAGTACGTCAAAGAAAACATTGGCAAGACTCCGATGACAGAAATCACTGTTTCAGACTATTATGAGGCAAGGCGAAGGGAACAGGACAATTTCCTGGATCTTTCTTTCGATACAATTTCAGCCTACGGCGGCAACGCTGCCATGATGCACTACAGTGCTAAGGCAGGTTCAGAGGCAACCCTCAAGCCAGAGGGATTCCTACTTGTGGATTCAGGAGCCCATTACCTAGAGGGCACAACTGACATCACTCGTACAATAGCTTTAGGACCACTCACCGACCAGATGAAGGAGTATTACACTGTGGTTTTACGCTGCCATCTTAGACTTATGGCGGCTAACTTCCCTAAGGGGGTCACAGGTGCCAACTTGGATGTTCTTTCCCGCGGACCAGTGTGGGACATGGGGTTGGATTATCGATGCGGCACAGGTCACGGCGTGGGACATATCCTTAATGTTCACGAGGGGCCAAATGCTTTTCGTTGGAGAGTTGCCAAGGGGCAGAATTCGGCAGAGTTAGTTCCCGGTATGATTACCACAGATGAACCCGGCCTCTACATCGAGGATGGTTTTGGTATTCGCATCGAAAACGAGCTTCTTTGCGTGGCTGGAGAAACTACCGAATATGGTGAGTTCCGTCACTTCGAGGCAATCACCTACTGTCCAATCGACTTGGACCCAGTCATTCCAGAGATGTTGACTCAAGCAGAGAAAGATACTCTCAATCAATATCATGCTATGGTTCGAGATACCCTTAAGCCGTATCTCAGCCAAGAGGAATTTTCATGGCTAGAGCACGAGACAAGAAATATATAATTCCCTCATCCGAGCCCTCTGGGCCCACCTTCCCCCGGAGGGGGAAGGCAATAGATTATCTCTAAATCAAGGCTTCCACTTTGGGGGGAGCTGTCAAACGGGTCAAATGTTTATGAATAAACATTTGCACCCTAGTAAGCTTTGCTTACATTCAGCTTGCTGATTGATGAGGGGAAAGTTATTCTTAATGGGATTAATCAATCAAAATACACTACACGAGGATTACATGAGCAAACTTTTACTTATGGATGGCCATAGCATCCTAAACCGTGCATTCTATGGATTACCAGATTTGACAAACAGCGCAGGGGAGCACACAGGAGCAATCTTTGGCTTCCTAAACATGATGTTCAAATTTATAGATGACGAGCAGCCAGACAACTTTGCTGTGGCGTTTGATGTGCATGCACCTACATTCAGACACAAGATGTATGATGCTTACAAGGGCACTAGAAAACCAATGGCGCCAGAGCTTAAAGAACAGGTGCCTCGTATGCAGGAGATGCTCAAAGCAATGGGAGTTCCTGTTATTACCATCGAAGGCTGGGAGGCAGATGATATACTAGGTACTCTTTCCCGAATAGGCGAAGAGCAAGGCATGGATGTTACTATCGTTTCCGGAGATCGGGATTTGCTTCAGCTTGCAACTGAAAAGGTCAAGATTTCAATTCCAAAGACCAAGAAAACCGGGACAGAAATAGAGCAATATTTTGCCAAAGATGTTGAGGCTGTTTATGGTGTTACTCCAAAGCAGTTTATCGATGTAAAGGCTTTGATGGGAGATTCCAGCGACAACATTCCAGGGGTTGAGGGAATCGGTGAAAAAACTGCATCAGCCCTTATCGCGCAGTACGGTTCTATCGAGGAGTGTTATGCTCACGTGGAAGAGCTGAAGCCACCTAGAGCTTCAAAAAATCTTGCGGCTCAGTGGGACACAGCAGTGCTTTCTAAGGAGCTTGCTACCATCAATCTTCAGGCACCAATTGAGCTTGAAAAGGGAAGCACTAAGCTTGGCAATCTATTTACAGAAGAAGCTTATTTGCTTTGCAAGCGCTATGAGCTAAAAAAGCTTTTGCCAAGATTTGAAGGTGCAGATACAAAAAAGGTTCAGGACACAGCTTCCGAATCCTTTAAACGTATATACGAATTAGCAGATGTAGAAAACTTCTTCGATGATTTAAAGAAAAGCGGCAAGGATTTCATCGGTGCCAGTATAATGGCAGATGATAACCTTAAAATAAAAGGCGTTGCACTGTCATCCGCGGATGCGACAATCTATGTGGACTGCGCTGGTTTTATCACGCCAGATTACGTTGCACACAAGCTTATGGATGTGAGTCATGCCGGTGTAAAGCTTTGTTTCTGGAATCTAAAGGATGCAATGCACATCATCTATTCTCTTTTGAGCGATAGTGAAAAGGCCGAGGTGTTAGAAAAAGGCGGCAAGGCGCAGATTTTCCCTAACGCTGTAGATGTTGCAGTGGCTGCATACCTTCTAAATCCAACCAAGAACGAATACACTGCAGACGATGTTGCAAACGAGGCTCTTGGAATTATCATTCCTGCACCAGCAGATTTGTTTGGAAAGAAAAAGCTTGCCGACGCGCTTGAAGACGACAGTCTAATTGAGCAAGTCACAACCTATGTTTGCTACAATGCATATGTTGCTCAAGGTGCATTTGGAAAGGTAATAGAAGAGGTAGAGAAGGCAGGTATGATTCGTATATACGAAGATATCGAGATGCCTCTTGTATATACATTATTCGATATGGAAATCCAAGGTATTGCCATGGATACAGACGAGCTTCACAAGTTTGGTGAAACTCTTGCAGTTCGTATAAGCGAATTAGAAAAAAGTATCTATGAACAGGCGGGGGAAGAGTTTAACATCAACTCTCCAAAGCAGCTTGGAATTATACTTTTTGAAAAGATGGGAATTGAGGGAGGCAAGAAAACAAAGACTGGTTATTCTACCGCAGCAGACGTTTTAGAAGAATTGTCTGCCACAAATCCTATAATTTATGATATATTAGAGTACAGACAGTTGGCAAAGCTGAAAAGCACATATGCTGATGGGCTTGCAGCCTGCGTGGCAGATGATGGCAGAGTCCATTCAACCTTCATGCAGACAGTTACTGCAACAGGTCGCATCAGTTCTACTGAGCCAAATCTGCAAAACATCCCTATCAGGATGGAGTTGGGGCGTCAAATCCGCAAGGTATTTTACCCAAAGGATGGATGCGTATTCATCGATGCAGATTACTCGCAAATTGAGCTTCGAGTGCTTGCCCACATGTCAGGTGATGAGAATCTTATAAACGCCTTCAAGGCGGGACAGGATATTCACCGTTCAACAGCTTCGTTGGTGTTCAATACACCTTTTGAAGAAGTTACTGACATTCAGCGCCGAAGCGCTAAGGCAGTAAATTTTGGTATAGTATATGGCATCAGTGCATTTGGTCTTGCCAAGGATATAGGAGTTGGCCGCAAGGAGGCTCAGCAGTACATCGACAATTATTTTTTGGCTTATCCAAAGATGCACACATTTCTTGAGGGGCTCAAATCAAGCGCCAAGGAAACGGGCTATGCTATAACAATGTACGGTCGACGTCGACCAATACCTGAACTCAATAATTCCAATTTCATGACACGCCAATTTGGCGAGAGAGTAGCTATGAATTCACCAATTCAAGGCACTGCAGCAGACATCATCAAGATTGCCATGGTCAACGTCCATGACAGACTCTTGAAGGAAGGTCTCAAGTCCAAGCTCCTCTTGCAGGTACACGATGAACTCTTGCTTGAAACTGTCGAGTCCGAGCGTGAGCAAGTTGAGAAGGTGCTTGCAGAAGAAATGGAAGGTGCAGCCTCACTTTCTGTGTCACTTGAAATAGATATGAATTCAGGCAAGAACTGGGCAGACGCCCACTAGAGTTACACTAAAACATAAACAATAGGAGGGAGAAATTTTAAAATGAAATTTCCAAGAAAACAAATCAAAGCAAATGCTAGAATTGCACTATCAAATCGCTATGGTGGATCAGTAGGTTGGCCACTTTTGGTAGGTATTATTTTGGTGCTTGCACTTTCTATTATTGATGGTGCTGTCATGATAGCTTTTGGATCGTGGAAGCTTACTCAAACGTTGGCAGGTTTTCAATATACGTGGGTTCCATATGCTCTTTCAGGCTTAGTTATTTATTTTGCAGTACTATTATTACAAATGTTTGTCTCATTTGTGATTATAGTAGGAGACGCTAAATTTCACTTGAATATATACAGAAATCAGCCTGCAGGATTTGGCACCTTCTTTGAAGGCTTCAAGAGATTTGGCCATGTGTTAGGTGGAATGCTTCTTATGGTTATCAAATTATACCTTTGGACATTGTTGCTTATAATTCCAGGTATCATCAAGGCTTATCAGTATAGAATGGTACCATATCTTTTAATAGACCGCCCAGAGCTTTCTGTGAAGGAATGCTTCAAAGCCTCTAAGCAGATGACAGATGGGCACAAGTGGGATTTATTTGTTTTTGATCTTTCATTCATCGGATGGGCATTACTTACATCAATCACACTTGGTCTCGTAGGTATCTTCTATGTATTCCCATACATTGGAATTGCAGATGCAGGATGCTATGATTATCTTTTGAACGAAAGATTGTTGCAACCTGTTCAGCAGGAGACATTTAAGGCACCAGAACTTTAATAGCTATATAGCTGTACATTAGTCGACAGTGTTACAGCAGACAATAGAATAACTACATTTTATAATATGAAATTTATTGGAATCACAGGGGGCATCGGAGCTGGCAAAAGCACGGTGCTCTCTTTACTAAAAGAAAACTTTAATTGCAAAGTGCTGCTAGCAGATGAAGTTGCAGCAGAGCTTATGACACCAGGTCATCAGTGTTTTGATGATGTGGTGGCTTTGTCGTGGCCTTCATCCATTCGCGCAGTCGATGGAACAATCGACAGATCTCTTATGGCAAAGTATATGTTTGAGGATGACAATCTGCGCAAGCAGGTAAATGCAATAGTTCATCCTGCTGTGGAAAAGGAAGTACTAAATCAAGTAGAACTAGAAAAATCAAAGCACAATATAGAGTATTTTTTCTTGGAAGCTGCATTGCTCATAGAATGTGGATATGGTAAACTTGTGGATGAGATGTGGTATATTTATGCCACCAAAGAAGTCAGGATTCAAAGACTTATCGAGTCCCGAGGCTACAGCAAGGAACGCATCGAAAATACACTTTCTGTACAGCGCAGTGATGCCAGCTTTAGAGAGCATTGCGACCGGGTCATTGATAACAGTGGCTCCAAGGAGCAGACACTCAGTCAGCTTCGTGCCATATTAGATTAATCAAAAGCACTTCATACGCTCAGGCGAAAATCTTTATCTAGAGGGGATCAGTTAAATGGAAAAGAAGGATATTGTATTTGGCTTAGATATTGGTACCAGAAATGTCGTTGGTACAGTTGGATATCTGGATGGCGACGAGTTCCATGTCATCGCCCAGAATCTTAAAGAGCATGACACCAGAGCTATGTTGGATGGTCAAATCCACGATATTGCTCGTGTAGGTGCTACTTGCGAAGACGTCAAAGTTGAATTAGAGCAAATGACAGGCCTTACCTTAACCGAGGTTTGTATAGCTGCCGCTGGTCGTGTTCTTCGTACAGTCACTACCCATGTTGAGATGGAATACCCAGAGGAGACCGTTGTTACAGGGGAAGACTTGCATACCCTTGATATGATGGGTATCGAGCAAGCCGGCAAAGAAATCAAAGGCGACGAAGACAACAAGTACAAATTCTTTTGCGTTGGCTATTCTACAGTCAAGTATTACTTAAATGGCGATCCATTTACATCGCTAGAAGATCACAAGGCAGATGTAATTGGTGAAGATATAATCGTCACCTTCCTACCAGAGGATGTTGTTGACGGTCTTTATGCAGCAGTTGGCAAGGCTGGTCTTTCAGTTGCCAATCTCACTTTGGAGCCTATTGCGGCTATCAATGTTGCAATCCCACAAAACTTTAGAATGCTTAACATAGCACTTATAGATGTTGGTGCAGGTACATCCGATATCTGCGTCACCAGAGACGGCAGCATCATCGCCTATGGCATGATTCCTATGGCAGGCGACGAGCTTACCGAGGTGCTTGTTCACGAATATTTAGTCGATTTTGCCACTGCTGAGACTATCAAGAGAGCTTCAACCGAGGGCGGCGAAATCACATACGAGGATATCATGGGCATCAGCCACACCATCTCATCCGAGGATGTATGGAAGCTTACAACTCCAATCATGCAAAAGATTGCTGCTGAGGTTGCATCCAAAATCAAAGAGTTAAACGGTGGCAAGACAGTTTCGGCTGCCTTTGTAGTTGGAGGTGGCGGTAAAATCCACGGTTTCACAGATGTTCTTGCAAAGGATTTAAAGATAGTTCCAGAGCGTGTTGCTCTTCGTGGCGAGGAGGTCATGAAAAGCATTATCTTCGAACAGGATGATATTCAAAAGGATTCTCTTCTTGTTACACCTATCGGAATCTGCTTGAATTACTATGAGACAAAGAACAACTTCATCATGGTTCACTTCAATGGCGAGATGATGAAGCTTTACGATAATGGTCAGCTCACAATTGTTGATGCTGCTATGCAGGCAGGATTTTCTGCCGAGCAATTATTCCCACGCCGCGGTCGCGAAATCAACTTCACGGTTAACGGTGTATCGCGCATGATTCGTGGAACCGAGGGCGAATCTGCGGTAGTCACAATGAATGGCAAGCCAGTGGGCATCAACACCCCACTAGAGTTTAATTGCGAAATAGAGCTCACCCCATCAACAGTGGGGGCAGGCGGCAACGGCACAATCGCCGACCTTGCAGAGTTCACCACAGAGTATCTCTACTTCACCGTGTGTGGACATCGTGTTAAGTGTCCAAAATTTGTCGAGGTAAACGGTTCTATGGAGCCACCAACATACTCTGTGAAGGAAGGCGACGTCATCGAGACTCGCCCATTCTATACCGTTGGTCAGTTGGCAGAGTTTATGGATGTCACCATCGACGATAGATACGAAATCCTTGTCAACAATCGTCCTTCCAACAAGGACTCTTTGGTATACGAAAACTTTGTCATCGATTGGACAACCACCAACCAAGTGGCGTACTCAGGAGACTACATCGCCGAGGAAGGCGAGGGTTTACCAGAGGACTACGAGCCAGCAACAGATGAACCAACAAATATCACCGACATCCGTACCAAGATGAAGGTAGAAACCGTTGATATGCCAATCAAAATCAACGGACAAGATATGGTGCTCTCAGGCAAAAAGGATTACATCTTTGTTGATGTTTACAACCTCATAAACTTCGACCCATCAGAAAGCAACGGAAGACCATTGGTTATCAAAATCAATGGACAAAAGTGCGGCTACTCCGACGAACTCCATGCCAACGATGACGTAGAAGTTTATTGGCAAAATGATGTTTAAAATCGAACGAAGGTCGACGATAAAATGATGTTTAGTTAGGATTATACAAAATGGATTTTTTTAGTATTGCAAGTGGTAGCAGTGGAAACTGCATTTGTGTTGGAGATGACAGCACACATGTAATGATTGATGCTGGAATATCTGGAAAACGTATCGAGGCTGGGATGAACAAATACGATTACACCACAGCCGATATGGCGGGGCTACTTGTCACCCACGAGCACTCAGATCACGTGTCTGGGCTAGGGGTGATTTCCAGAAAGTATCATCTTCCAATTTATGCAACTGCTGGTACCATCAAGGCAATACGTTCTATGAAAAGTCTTGGGGTAATTGATGACACACTCTTTCATGTCATCCGCCCAGACGAGAATTTCTCTATAGGTAGTCTACAGATTCACCCATTTAGAATCAGCCATGACGCGGCAGATCCAGTTGCATATCGTATCGAAAATACCAAGTCAAAGGTTGCAGTCTGCACTGACTTGGGTTACTATGATGGCTATATTGTCGACAATTTGACAGGCCTAGATGCTATGCTCTTGGAAGCAAACCATGACATTCATATGCTTGAAGTGGGTGCTTATCCATACCAGCTAAAGCAGCGTATCTTGGGAGATTTTGGACATCTTTCCAACGAATCCAGTGGCAAGCTGCTTAGCCAGGTTCTTCACGACAACATCAAGCATGTCTTCTTGGGACATCTCAGCCATGAAAACAATTATCCAGATCTTGCGTACGAGACAGTTCGCCTAGAGGTTACTATGGATCAAAGCACACCATATTCAGGTGGCGATTTCGATATCACTGTGGCATCGCGTAGTGAGGTCTCTGAGCGAGTAGTTTTATGATATTGGCATTAAGTTGAGGAAAACTCTTTTAAATGACTAATTTTTGGACTATTTAGACAATACTATTTATGTGTATATTGGTATAAAATTAAGTGGATATTTTAGGAGGAATGACACTCAAATGGAAAACAAAGTTATTATTACGGTAGTAGGCAAAGATACAGTTGGTATCATCGCTCGTATTTGTACTTATCTTGCAGACAACGGAGTTAATGTTTTAGATATTTCTCAGACAATCGTGCAAGGGTTCTTTAACATGATGATGATTGTTGATATCACAAAGGCTTCTCGCAGCTTTGGTGATATCCAAAAGGATTTAGAGACTCTCGGAGAAGAAATCGGAGTTCAGGTTAAGGCTCAAAAGGAAGAAATCTTCCAGAAGATGCACCGATTATAAATAGGGGGGACATACATTCACATGGTAAACATAAACGAAGTAATCGAAACCAACAAGATGGTGGAGGAGCAGACTCTCGATGTCCGCACAATCACCATCGGTATTAGCCTTCTTGAGTGCATTGACTCAGATCTTAACAAGGTTAATGAAAACGTATACAACCGCATTACTACTGTGGCCAAGGACTTGGACAAGGTGGCAATGGAAATCGAAAGAGACTACGGTATTCCAATCGTAAATCGTCGTATCTCGGTTACTCCAATTGCCCTTGTCGGCGGCGCAGCATGCAAAAAGCCAGAGGATTTTGTTACATTGGCACATACTTTGGACAAGGCAGCTGCAGCTGTTGGAGCCAACCTTATCGGTGGATATTCTGCCTTGGTTTCAAAGGGCATGACTACCGCAGATGAAATGCTTATCCGCTCTATTCCACAGGCTCTTTGTGAGACTGAGAGGGTATGTAGTTCAGTAAACTTGGCCTCTACCAAGACTGGTATCAACATGGATGCTGTTCGTTTGATGGGCGACATCCTATTACAGGTTGCTGACCGTTCAAAGGATAGAGATTCCGTTGACTGTATGAAGCTTGTTGTATTCTGCAATGCTCCAGACGACAACCCATTCATGGCAGGCGCCTTCCACGGTGTTACAGAGGCTGATGCAATCATCAACGTAGGTGTATCTGGCCCAGGAGTTGTTAAAAGAGCTCTTGAGCAGGTCCGCGGCGAAAGCTTCGAGGTTCTTTGCGAGACAATCAAAAAGACTGCTTTCAAGGTTACTCGTGTCGGACAGCTCGTAGCTCAGGAGGCATCAAAGCGTCTTGGAATTCCATTTGGTATTATAGATTTATCCCTTGCTCCAACTCCAGCAGTTGGGGATTCAGTTGCAGATATTCTTTGCGAAATCGGTCTTGAATACGCAGGTGCTCCTGGTACTACAGCAGCCCTTGCTATGCTCAACGATCAGGTCAAGAAGGGCGGCGTTATGGCTAGCTCTTACGTAGGCGGCCTTTCAGGTGCATTCATCCCTGTATCAGAGGATCAGGGTATGATTAATTCTGTTGAGGCTGGTGCAATCACACTTGAAAAGCTTGAGGCTATGACATGTGTTTGTTCAGTAGGTCTTGACATGATTGCAATCCCAGGAGATACTCCTGCTACTACTATCTCAGGTATGATAGCAGATGAGATGGCTCTTGGTATGGTCAACCAAAAGACAACGGCAGCTCGCCTTATTCCAGTAATCGGCAAAGGCGTAGGCGATACAGTAGAGTTTGGTGGTCTTTTTGGATATGCTCCAATCATGCCAGTCAACAAGTTCTCTTGTGCTGATTTCATCAATCGACAGGGAAGAATTCCAGCACCAATCCATTCATTCAAGAACTAGTTTTGGTCAGCAATAAACATCAATCATAATAGAGTTGATATAAATCTCAACAAGATAAAAATACGGGGAATCGCGGTGAGTGCGGTTCCTTTTTTTGCCATATTTCGTGCGATTTTGACAGGGCTTTGTGAACATATTGTGTCCGCGCTTATTATATGGTATAAATATGAAAATAATTTTCATAGAGTTTTATTTAGTATTTGCAAGAAGGGAGAAATTTTATGAAGAAGTTATTTAAGAAACCCATTAAAAAAAGATGGGTGGTTTTGGCTGTTATTTTATTGTTAATTATTGCCTTCTTTTGGTGGGCACTAACTGACGATGATTTAGACACAGGCGATTCAAATGAGACTGAAGAGGAGGAGATTACTCAAAAGAGTAACGCTGATACATGGACTAGCGATAGAGGAATTACCATGCAGGCTAGTCAGTCTGACGAAAGCATAGAAATTGATCGTTTCGTACCTGAGCCAAACCCTGATAAGGGTGACAAGGATACATGGACTATTTTTGTATATATGTGTGGAAGCGATTTGGAATCAAACTATGGTTCTGCTTCATCTGATATACAAGAAATGATGGATGGTTATACATCTGATTCGGTACGATTTGTAGTGGAAACAGGTGGGTCAACAGATTGGCAAATGGATGGTGTCTCAGCCAAAGAGCTCAATCGATTTGTTGTTACCGGTGGCGAAATAGAAAAGGTGGACAAGCAGCCTCAGGCAAGCATGGGTGACACCTCTACTTTTTCAAGTTTCCTTACATGGGGTGTAGAGAACTATGCTTCTGAGCATATGGGTGTAATACTATGGAACCACGGCGGTGGTAGCACATTTGGTGTATGTATTGATGATAATAGCGACGAAGATGTTTTGCAACTTCCTGAGATGGATAGAGCCTTCTTTGAAAGCTATTCCCAAACCGGTAGAAAGTTTGAGTTTGTAGGTTTTGATGCTTGCTTAATGGGAACTGTTGAAACCGCTAACATACTAGCGACTTATTCGAAATATATGTATGGCTCAGAGGAAACTGAGCCAGACGGTGGTTGGGATTACATAGCAATCGGAGAGTACCTCGATTCTGAACCAGATGCCAATGGTAAGGATTTAGGTAAAGTCGTTGCTGATACATACAAGAAATCATGTGATTTATCACCGTTTCCTAACGAGACAACATTTTCTATAATTGATCTTTCAAAGATGGACAAATTATTAGAAGAGTTCAACGCTTTTTCAGCGGGAATGTACCAAGCTAGTGATGATAGTGCTGCACTAGGTAGTATGGTCAGAGGTATTTTTAATGCCGACGATTTTGGACCAAATAATGATGTTGATGGATACTTCAATATGATCGACATGGGCGGTCTTGTTGATGCTTGTGCTCCATACGTAGATGGTGCCGACAGTGTCAAGAAGGCGTTAGACGATGCAGTTGTATACACTGTAAGTGGCTCGGATCATAAGGGTGCTTCTGGTCTAGCAATGTTTTATCCTAAGTGGGAAATTGATTCCGAAGAGCTAAAAACCTTTGGACAAATATGTCTTAACCCAAATTATCTTGCTTTCGTAGATAAACAGGTTCATAATGCAGCAGGCGAACCTTCAGGCGGAGAATATGTTGACGACAACTGGTATGGAGAAGATGGATATTGGGAATATGGTTCAACAGATGATGAAGAATATTGGGACTATGCGGCAGATTATGAACCAACAGGAACAAGTCAATATATCACATTCAAACAAGCACCTACGATAGATGATAATGGAAATTATTGGTTCCAATTAGATGAAAACGGTATTAACAATACCTCAAAGGTTACTGCGGAAGTATATCAAGTTACAGATGACAGAAAAGATCTTATTCTTATTGGTGAAACTATAGATGTAAATGCTGATTGGAATACAGGTATAATTAAAGATGAGTTTAGTGGATATTGGTTTTCTCTTCCAGATGGACAGGATTTATGCCTTTATATAGTTGATAATAATGATGATTACATGGTATATTCGTCTCCAATCTATTTAAATGACGAAAAAGTCAGCCTTCGTATAAGATATTATTTTGAAGATGGAACTATAGAGGTCGAAGGTGTTTGTGATATATCCGATAATAACATGGCTTCTCGTAATGTTCGTAAACTAAAGGATGGCGATGTTATAGTTCCATATTATGATGCTTGTAGCTTTGAAACAGGTGAGGCTATAGATTACTTTGGTGCTGAGTATGTTGTATCTGGTGATTTACAAATAACATACGAAGCTATGGATGTCTCTGATTATATCTATCAGTTCTGTATATACGATATATATGGTGACTATAGCGAAAGTGAAATGGTTGTGTTCTCTGTAGATGAAGAAGGTAATTTGTTCTATAATCTTGATTTAGAGGATGCATTTCCAGAATTAAAATAATGGAACAGTAATTGCGAGGGATATTATTTATGAAAAAAAGATTACTTGTACTAGTTATGACAATGTTTTTTGCTGCATCAACATTGGTTGGTTGCACAAGCGAATCAAAAGAAAAGACTGCTAGCGGCAATTCTTCGACTCAAGAGAATTCGGCAACTGGTGACGCTCAAGCTGAAGAGTCACAGGAGGCCAATCCTTGGAAGGAATCATCAGAAGAGGAAATATCAGAAAAGCTTAATGCTGGTATCTATGTGCCAGATGATGCCAAGAATGCAAAAATTAGTATCAATGAAAAAGAAAAGATGGCACAGTTAAAATTTGAACTCAATGGAGTTGACTGCACATATAGATTTAAAGTGTCTGATAAATTTGAGGATATATCTGGCTGCAATTATGATTGGAACAAAGAAGAAGATTTTAAATTTGGTGGATATCCTGCAATTTCAAAGAGTTATAAAGGTGATAAAGAGTCGGTTGACCTTATACTATGGAGCATCGAGGAGGCTGGCTATGTGTTCTCCTTCTCAGCATCAGCACCTGATTTAGCTGGATTTGATATTAATGAAGTCGCTGGAAGTTATATTTGGGATATAGGTATATCAGATGATGAGCCAAACGATTTCTTGCAGATTCAATCTGAACGAACTGAGTTTAAAAACTATGACGAAGTAATTTCATGTCTGAAAAAAGGTCAAGGCTATGCTTATGCTGAGCTTGAAGGATATGATGGCAAGGTGCTAATAGTTTCTGAGAAACTATCAGATGATGGCAGTGGAAACATGGTTTCCAACGATGCATCCATTTATTGTGAATGGAATGGCAAAGCTGAACAAGTTGGTTTTGTAAATAGCATATCGACTAATAATCCATTGTTATACGGAAATGGAATGATATGTGCAATAAGCACTGAAGGCAATGATTACTTCGAGGCTAATACAATCAATAGCAGCAATCATCAGTTGCTACACAAGGCATATATTTACTATTCGGATTACCCTGGAGATGAGGGTTACCAGGGAGTTCATAGTGATAACGGCGAACAACCAAAAGACTTTAGTAGCAGCGATGAAGCGAAGCAGTATTTAGATAAGCTATTAAAAGAAAACAAAGATAATAAACCTTTAGTATTTACAGTTGTAAAGTAAAATTTAAGCCCACCAACAAAATTGCTGGTGGGCTGATTTTTGGTTTGTTTAGGAAATTATTATGTTATTCCTATTTTTGATTAGTGGTGGTGATGATGTGAATGGTGGTTTCTGCTTGAATGTCCACTGTTGTGACCACTACTACTGCGGCCTCCACGTCCGTTACGATCATGGCTGCTTGGTTCATGGTGACCTGCTCTAGGATCTTTATCTGAAGGTGCTTCAGGCTCTTGAACATCTTGAGTTGGCTCTTCTGTAGTTTCTTCTACAGTTGTGTCCTGATCTGTTACTTCAGTAGTTTCGTTTGTTTTATCTTTGTCATCATCTTCTGGTTCAGTAGTATCCTCAGTTGTTTCACCAGTTAAATCACTTGCAGTTGGAAGAGGTTGACCATTTGTGTATGCTTCATGCTGCTTTATGAGGAATGCCTGCAAAGCATCATTATCTGTTATTCTATCTTTAACAGCTTTGTATAGATTATCTACATCAGCATTTATTATGTTAGCATTTCTCAATTCGTCTGTAGATACTAGGAATCTGTCTTCGATTGTTTTGCTAGCATTATCAATTACAACAACACCAACTGAAGGCATGCGAATACCTGTAGATATAATAGGTTCAAGTGCTGTGTTAGGCTTATCATTTTTTCCTAACTCTTTAACAGGTCTGCCTTCGCTGTCGAGATATCCACCTCCTGCAGTTAAGAGAGTGTGTGAGTGTCCATCTAATATTAAATCGATAGGATTATGGCCAGTTTCGTTATTCATTAAATCATAATACATATCCACACTTCTGTTTGTCTTTAGAGAGCTTCGACTATCGTCGCTTTTTACACCTAGATGAGATAAGCAAATGACTAAATCCGAATTAGCCTCTAAATATTCAGCTTGCTCTTTGGCTGTAGCGCTTAATGTTGGTATTCCTTCTTGTTGTTTATCTTCTCTGTTATCACCGACAGAAATGCCTTTTATATTACCAGATTTTTGACCCTTTGTTTCAGGAGCGGTCATTCCGAATAAACCTATTTGGAAATCAGGAGTAGATGGACTTTGATAGATAAAATTTGGAGCATATAACAGAGCGTTGTTTTTATATAGATTTGCGCTTGTTATATTAAAATTAGCATTATCTGTATATGTCTTTAATTTATCAGCAGAAAATTCAAATTCATGATTACCAATAGTCGCATAATCATATCCTACTGCATTCATTAAAATCATAGGAGCAAGTCCTTTAGATTTATTTACGTATTCGTATTGCTTAACCTCTGGATCGTTTGAATTCTCTTTTGCATACAAAAAATCACCGCAATCAACTAATACAACATCAACATTCTTAGTGTCCTCTAATAATTTGTCTTTTAGACCTCTCACACATGAATATTTGTCGATAGCGCCGTGTACATCTGTTGTTTGTATGAATACAGTTTTATTTTTTGAATAATCGCTATTATCTGTTCCTTGAATTGCTTTTAAAATAGCGTCATAGGATCTTGTATCTACGTCTGAATTTTTGTATTCCTTGTAATTATCACCTGCTTGTGCAGTTTGTGCAGTTATAGGTGTTCCCAGCGCAAGTCCGGCTATCAAACCCAATGACATAACACTTCTAAAAAATTTGTTTTTTATCATTCGTTTCCCTCCTGTTGCATAATTGAAATAATTTTATGTTACAAACATTAAATTTATAACAAATATGTAACAAATTGTCAAATTCTTGTCATTATTTTTGCTTACTTGAAACGCTTATCCTAGTAAACTAGAATATTAAAAGATACAAACTAAATTGAAGGAGATTGAACATGCGATATCCAGATTTTATAAACGAAAAAGGCACAATAGGTTTGGTGGCGCCATCCTTTGGTTGTTCATTTGAACCATACAAAAGCTGCATGGATGCAGCAATTAAGAGATTCAAGGATATGGGCTATCAAATAGTCGAAGGGCCAAACTGTCGTAAGAGTGATGGAATTGGAATTAGCTCAACTCCAGAAAACTGCGGCAAGGAGCTCACAGATTATTACATCAGTTCAGACAATGATATGCTTATCACCTGCGGAGGTGGCGAGCTTATGTGTGAAACTTTGGATTACGTAGATTTTGATGCCATCAAAGCTGCCAAACCAAAGTGGTACATGGGATACTCGGACAATACCAATTTCACCTTTTTGCTTAACACAATCTGTGATGTGGCGGCAATCTATGGACCGAGCATTGGCGCTTTTGGTCAGGATATTTTGCATGAATCTTTGCAGGATACTATTGATTTATTTATGGGGAAAAATTTAACTGTCAGCGGATACGATAAATTTGAGATTGAATCGCTAAAAAGTGAGGACAATCCTTTTGCCTCATTCAATGTGACTGAAAAGAAAGAGCTAAAGCTATTTTCAGGCAGTGCTCAGGTGAATAGATTGCCAGAGTTTTCAGGGATCATCACTGGAGGGTGCTTGGATTGCTTGGCGAATCTTGTTGGTACAAAGTATGACAATGTAGAAGCATTCAACGAGAAATACAAACAAGAGGGTGTGATTTGGTTTGTTGAGGCATGTGATTTAAATGTTATGTCAATCCGTCGAGCTCTTTGGAATCTAGACAGGGCTGGATGGTTTAAATATGCCAAGGGCTTCATCGTAGGCCGACCAGCTGCAGCCTGGAAGGAAGAGCTCATGGGGCTTGATCAATACAGCGCAGTTACAGGAATCCTCGGAAAGTACAATGTGCCAATAGTGATGGATGCAGACGTGGGGCATCTTGCCCCAATGGTGCCTATTATTTCTGGCGCCCATACGAAGGTTAGCACCGAAAATAACAACATAAAAATGGAATATAATCTATAGAAAACACAATATTTTAGAGTTTACTAGTATCAAATTTTATTTTCTATTATCAATATTGATACTACAAAACCTTAAAAATACACGGAATATCCTTGCATCAGCCTCATAGCTATGTTATTGTCAGAAAAGTTACAACCTTTTTATAGGTGTGCTATTTAAAGGAAAGGGGAAGGTATCTTTTCAGAAGGGGGGAAGGCAAATGAAAAAGATGCATAGGATTATGGCAATTGCTACGTCTCTTGCTATTTCCGTGAGCCTCACAACTATGCCAGCTTCGGCATATGTACGTTTTGAAGGCACTTTGCCTGATACAACAGGCAAGACGTTATCACTTGTTATGACAAACACAGATAACAGTTTATCAATCTCTGGTATTGTCAAGGACGGTATTTTTGACGACTATTCTGATTTATATGGAATGAAGACCAGAGAAGGAATTGAAATTAATGCTAGTAATTTGCAGGAAATTTGGGTCAACGCACATAGTCACAATCCGCAGTATAAATGGGGAGATTGGACTTACGGCACCTACGAGCTGACTTGTGTTTACAATGATGGAAGCCAAGATGCAGTTTGGGAGTTTGGTGCGTATCGTGTTATGCCTGATTTTCCAGTAGAGAAGGAAGTCACTGATTGTGGCCACTACGAGAATTTCGGCACTGAAAATCAAAAGAAGATTTCTGACAGAGGCGATTATCACTTCTGCAAGCAGGCTGATGGCACGTTAAAGTGGACAAACGGAATCTACAATCATAAAGAGTTGGATGTTCCGTACACAGTCCTTGCAACTAAGATGGAATGTGTAACCTATGTTCGCAATGACGCAGAGCCGATGCCTATTGATACACATGTCTACAAGACAATTACAGAGCGTGACATGTATCTATCATCATTCCGTACATTTAGTAATGCTTATTCATTGGTATACGAGGGTGAATTTGCTGTACCTACACTGTACGAATTCAGTCAGACTAAGCTAGATGACAGCTTTAAGAATCAAGTTATTCATTATCGTTTGATAGATTTCTATGACACCCACTACTTCGAGGATGGTTATATCACCTTCGGAGAGGATGGCTTAGTACAAGAACGCTATGTTGAGCGAAGCGGTGAGATGGGACCACCTGATGCAGGCTTGATCCTGTTGACAGATGAGACCCCACAGAAAAATGAGTACTTCTGGCCAAAAGAAGTTGAAGTAACAAGGCTTAATGAGAATGGCGTGGAGGTTCACGACTCTACTATGAAGGTTCCTCAGCCTAAGAATAGCGGCGTCATCGTTAAAGGTGATGTTAATGTTGATGGCAAGGTCAACCACTGTGATTTGGTAATATTCAAGAAGTTTGTTCTTGGAAACAACAACCTCAAGCTTGGCACATTCTTGAATTCAGATATGAATTCAGATGGTCAGGTTGATGAAGCAGATTATGAGTTACTAAAACAATCTGTAAAATAATAAAAACAGTTAAACAATAGAATCAGTTAAATATAATTCTTCTTTCCTTAAAATTATTAAGAAAATTTATCGCCGAACTGCGAGATAGTTTTCTTGAAGAAAGAGAGGAGTTCTGCTAATCTACTACTGGTTAGAATTTTCTAACTATGCGTAGATTATTGCAGGGCTCCTTTTTATCTGTATATTCTCCAGCTAACCTATATTTAAATTATTTGATATAATATGTATGTATCTTGTTTCTGTAAGGGATAAAGATGATATTAATATTTAAATATAGAGGAGTATATAATGCGTAAAACAAAAATCATTTGTACAATCGGACCTGCAAGCATGAACGAGGAAACTCTCACAGCGATGGCGCAAGCAGGTATGAATGTTGCGAGAATGAACTTCTCCCATGGTGACCATGAGGAGCAGGGGATGAAGATGGATTTGGTCAAGAAGGTGCGTGAGAAGCTCAATCTTCCAATTGCAATTATGCTTGATACAAAAGGTCCAGAGTATCGCATAGGTACATTCAAGGATGGCTCTGTTACGGTTAAAGAGGGGGATGTTTTCACATTTACCGTAGATGATGTGGAGGGGGACGAGACTAAGGTTTCGGTTAGTCACAAGAACCTCAACAAGGATCTTGCTGTTGGCGATACACTTTCAGTTTGCAATGGCATAGTTTTCTTTGAGGTTACAGATATCAAGGGCAACGATGTAATTACCAAGTGTACAACAGGCGGAACCATGAGCAACAAAAAGTCTATGAGTTTCCCTAATAAGGTTATGTCGGGCCCATATCTTTCTGAGCAGGACAAGAAGGATATTTTATTTGGTATAGAAAACGATGTTGATTTCATAGCTGCTTCATTTGTTTCGACTAAGCAGGATTTGCAAGAATTGAAGGATTTCCTGCATGCAAATGGTGGTGATGATATCGATATAATCGCAAAGATAGAAAATCAGCCAGGAGTAGATAATATTGCAGAAATCTGCGAGCTCTGCGATGGTATCATGGTTGCACGTGGTGATCTAGGTGTAGAGATTCCATTTGTTAAGCTGCCAGCAATCCAAAAGGAGCTCATCTCAAAATGTAGACTTCTTGGCAAGCGAGTTATCACAGCAACAGAGATGCTTGAGTCTATGATTACAAATCCACGACCTACTCGTGCAGAAATATCAGACGTAGCAAACGCTGTCTATGATGGTTCGTCAGCAATTATGCTTTCAGGAGAAAGCGCTCAGGGTAAATATCCTGTTCAGGCTGTTCAGGTTATGGCAGAAATTGCCGAAGAGACAGAGGCAGATATCTCTTATGTGAGACGATTCCGCAAAGAGGATGTTGCGATTCACTCAACACAGGATGCTGTCAGCCATTCAACCTGTGCCATGGCTATCGATGTGGATGCCAAGACTATCGTTGCCTGCACGATGTCTGGTCGTACAGCGCGCATGGTTAGCCGCTTCCGCTGCCCAGTTGACATCGTTGCAATGGCTACGGACAAAAAGGTTTGGAGAAAGCTTGGCATGAGCTGGGGCGTTACGCCAGTCCTCGTGGACAAGTTTACATCCCTTGATGTTATGTTCTATTATGCAGTGGGCAGAGTGCAGCAGATGCTGGATTTAAAATCGGGGGACAATGTTGTTCTCACAGGTGGACCAATCGATGGAAGTGTTGGAAATACTAATACTATCAAGGTTGAAACCATACAATAAAAGTTAAATGACAATTTAAATTATTCACAGACAATTCACACTTTAGCCACCACTTTAACATAGTTATCAGTTAATATATAATTGTCTCGAAAGAGATACAATTTTTTCATAACATTATTCTCCCTTTTGAAAGAGACGCTCCGCTGGCGTCTCTTTCGTATTGCCAAAATCGGTAAAAATTACATGTAAGAGGGGTAATTCTTACATGAAACCTAAAATATTAGAGGTATTTGTTAGAATAATTTTCGAAATGAATGAATAAGGTGTGGGGCCTTATTATTGTTCTTCTCATTGATAAGTGATTTTACATTTATCTTTACTCCTTTAAATTGGATAACTTCCAAAACCTTTATTTAATTCCTTTAAATGTGCAAAAGCCTTAGGATTACTCCTAAGGCTTTTGTCTTTATCTAAATATTTAATTCCAAATTAAAGCAAATTGAATATATCTGTGATTTAGTCGTCAGCTAACTCATCTTCAGAAAGCTCGAGGACTGTACGCTTACGAGCCATTTCATCAGATTCAAGGTACTCGTCGTATGTAGTCATCTTGTCAATCATCTGTCCGTTAGGAAGGATTTCGATGATACGATTGGCTGTTGTTTGTACGATTTCGTGGTCACGAGAAGAGAAGAGGATAACACCTGCAAACTTCTGAAGACCAGTGTTGAGTGCTGTGATTGATTCCATATCAAGGTGGTCAGTAGGCTCGTCAAGCATGAGAACGTTGCTGTTTTCAATCATCATACGTGAAAGAAGAACTCTAACCTTTTCACCACCGGATAATACCTTCATCTTTTTGGCACCGTCATCGCCAGCGAAAAGCATACGTCCCAAGAATCCGCGGACGTAAGTTGCGTCTTTGATTTCAGAGAACTGTGTAAGCCAATCTACGATGAGAAGCTCTGTATCGAAGATGCTTGTGTTGTCCTTTGGGAAGTATGACTGAGATGTTGTAACACCCCATTTGTAGCTTCCCTCATCTGGCTCCATTTCGCCTGAAAGAATCTGGAACAATACAGTCTTGGCGCGTTCGTTTGAACCAACGAATGCAATTTTATCTTCACGACCAACGTTGAATGAAAGGTGGTCAAGTATTAACTCACCGTCGATGGTCTTGGTAAGATCTTCAACTGAAAGAACCTCATTTCCGATTTCGCGAGCTGGGCGGAAATCGATATAAGGGTACTTACGGCTAGATGGACGGATGTCATCAAGCTGAATCTTCTCAAGGGCACGCTTACGTGATGTAGCCTGCTTTGACTTTGAAGCGTTTGCTGAGAATCTCTGGATGAATTCCTGTAATTCTTTAATCTGTTCTTCCTTCTTTTTGTTAGCTTCCTTACGCTGCTGGATGATGAGCTGTGAAGACTGATACCAGAAATCGTAGTTACCAGCGTAAAGCTGAATCTTGCCGTAGTCGATATCTGCTGTGTGTGTGCAGACCTTGTTTAAGAAGTAACGGTCGTGGGACACAACGATGACTGTGTTTTCAAAGTTGATGAGGAATTCCTCGAGCCAGCCGATAGCATCTAAATCAAGGTGGTTGGTAGGCTCATCGAGAAGAAGTACATCTGGTGAACCGAAAAGTGCACGAGCAAGAAGGATCTTGACCTTTAATGCACCTGGAAGCTCAGACATGAGAGAGTAGTGGAACTCTGTATCAACACCAAGTCCGTTAAGGAGTGTAGCGGCATCTGCCTCTGCATTCCAACCATCCATCTCGGCGAACTCTGCTTCTAGCTCGGCTGCGCGGATACCATCCTCGTCCGAGAAGTCTTCCTTCATGTAGATAGCATCCTTTTCTTTCATGACGTCATAAAGATGCTGATTACCCATGATAACTGTGTCGAGAGCTGTGAACTCATCGTACTTGAAGTGATCCTGCTCTAAGAATGAAAGACGGTTGCCAGGACTCATTGTTATTTCGCCGCTGGTAGGCTCTAGCTGGCCAGATAAAATCTTTAGGAATGTAGATTTACCTGCGCCGTTGGCACCGATGATACCGTAGCAGTTTCCCTCTGTGAATTTGATATTAACCTCTTCGAAAAGGGCTTTTTTGCCAAAACGAAGAGTGACGTTATTTGCTTGAATCATTTGGATTGTCCTTTCAAATATTCCATATAGGCTGCGAATTGTTTTCGAAAGCCTGAAATATCATATCAGAAAATCGGAAAATTGTCCATAAAATTGCGGAATTTCATGCAGTCTGATTATTGCATTTTAGGGCGTTAAATTATATAATATTCAATAAAAAATTTTACGGAAAGGCGGTGATTTCATGGCTATTCATACCAAAAATGAGCTAGAACAGCTAGATAGCAAAGCAGCGTTTGCTAACCATGGTGTCATCGCTACAGAAGACTTTGTTGATCCTGACGAGCTCTACAAAGAGCTCATTGATAGAGTGCGCAAATATCACCCAAACGCAGATATTTCCATGATTGAAAAGGGATACAACCTTGCTCGAAATGCTCATGAGGGTCAGGCGCGTAAGTCTGGTGAGCCATATATCATACATCCGCTTTGTGTGGCTATTATTCTTGCAGATCTCGAGCTAGACAAAGAGACTATCGTTGCAGGTTTATTGCACGACGTCGTGGAGGATACTATCTACACCAAAGAAGAAATCGCCGAAGAGTTCTCTGAAGAAGTCGCAGAGCTAGTTGATGGTGTCACCAAATTGGGTCAGTTGAACTACGATGCGGACAAGGTAGAAATCCAGGCTGAGAATCTGCGCAAGATGTTCCTTGCTATGGCAAAGGATATCCGCGTCATTCTTATCAAGCTTGCCGATAGACTTCACAACATGCGTACCCTCAAGTACATGCGTCCTGAAAAGCAAAAGGAAAAGGCTAAAGAGACAATGGAAATCTACGCTCCTTTGGCACAGCGACTCGGTATCAGCAGGGTCAAAATCGAGTTAGATGATTTATCTCTCAAATATCTCGAACCAGACGCATACTACGACTTAGTTGAGAAAATTGATCTCAGAAAGAGTCAACGTACCGAATATATCAACTCCTTAGTAGAGGATGTTTCTAAGCATATCAAGGCTGCAGATATACAGGCGGAGGTCTATGGCCGCGCCAAGCATTTCTTCAGCATCTACAAAAAGATGGTCAATCAGCACAAGACCATCGATCAGATTTACGACTTGTTTGCAGTCCGCATCATTGTGGATTCAATCAAGGATTGTTACGCTGCACTTGGCGTAATTCACGAAATGTATACACCTATCCCAGGTCGTTTCAAAGATTATATTGCTATGCCAAAGCCTAATATGTACCAGTCTTTGCATACAACGGTTATCGGTCCTAACGGTGCTCCATTCGAGATTCAGATTCGTACATACGAAATGCACCGCACCAGCGAATACGGTATCGCAGCTCACTGGAAATACAAAGAAAGCGGCGAGGGATCTACGGTAGTCGGCGAGGAAGAAAAGCTTTCTTGGCTTCGCGAGATTCTGGAGTGGCAGCAAGAGATTTCCGACAACAAAGAGTTTTCATCACTATTGAAATCAGATTTAAACCTGTTCTCGGATACAGTATTTTGCTTCACACCATCCGGTGATGTTAAGAATCTTCCAAATGGTTCAACTCCTATTGATTTTGCCTATGCAATCCATTCTGCCGTTGGTAACAGGATGATTGGCGCCAAGGTCAATGGCAAGCTTGTTCCTATTGATTACGAGATACAAAATGGTGACCGAATCGAAATCGTCACCTCCCAAAATACAAACGGCCCTAGTCGTGATTGGCTCAACATCGTCAAGAGCTCACAGGCAAAGAACAAGATTAACCAATGGTTCCGTAGCCAGTCCAAGGACGAAAATATCGCCAAGGGCAAAGAGCTTATCATCAACTCAGCCAAGCAAAAGGGCGTAGAGCTTAGTGATATCAACAAGCCTAGATATCAAGAGCTTGTCAAAAACAAATACGGCTTCCACAGTTGGGAAGACACCCTTGCTGCAGTTGGACAGGGTGCCATCAAGGAAGGCGCTGTTATAAATAGAATGTTTACAGCTTGGCAGAAGGATCATCCAATCAAGAAGACTGACGAAGAGGTTCTTGCAGAGCACACAGCTGGCGATGAAGAAAAAATCAAGCCAAAGTCTAAAAATGGCATCACAGTCAGTGGCTTATACGATGTGTCTGTGCGCTTTTCTAAGTGCTGCAATCCGGTGCCAGGTGATGAGATTGTTGGCTTTGTTACTAGAGGCCGCGGTGTTTCAATCCATCGTACCGATTGCATCAATATGATTAATCTTCCTGAGTTTGAAAAGGAGCGCTTAATCGAGGCCGAATGGGCACAGGATAGCGAGGAAGAAGGCAAGCGCGGTGGTGTTTATCTTACCGAAATCAACATCTATGGCAACAACCGTACGGGCTTGCTTGTTGATATCACACGTATCTTTACCGAGCGTGAGATTGATATCGATTCTATCCACTCCAAGACTAGTAAGCAGGGCGTGGCTACCATCACCATCAAGTTTGGTACTCAAAGCCGCGAGCAGCTCAGATCCTTGGTTGAGAAAATCAAGCAGGTTGAATCAATCATCGATGTAGAAAGACCTAGAGGATAATTATGAAAGTAATGCATGTGTTATTGCCAGTATGTGCGATGAATTGCTACTTGGCAATAAATGAAGACACCAAAGAATCAATTATTATAGATCCAGGCTCAGCTCCAGAACGCATCAAAACTGCTGTGCAGCAGTCGGGCACCAAGCCAGTTGCAGTTCTTTTGACGCACGGTCATTTTGATCATGCCGGCGCAGCCGCAGAAATCGCAGCCGAATACGGAGTTCAAGTGTATGCCTACGAGGGCGAAAAGGAGACCTTGGAGAATCCAAGCATCAACCTATCATCCATGATGGGGGCACCTGAAGCATACAAGGCAGATGTTTTCCTCAAGGATGAGCAGGAGTTTGAATTGGCTGGACTATCCATCCGCTGCCTTTACACGCCAGGTCACACTGCTGGTGGATGCTGTTTCTATTTCTATGACAACGGCATCGTATTTACTGGCGACACATTGTTCTGTGGCTCGGTTGGCCGCACTGATTTCCCAGGTGGTTCGATGTCTAGTCTTATAGGCGCAATCAAATCCAAGCTTATGACCTTGCCAGATGATACAATCTGCTATACAGGTCACGAAAGCGCCACCACAATTGGAGATGAGCGCCAATACAATATGTACTTATAGTAGCAATTAAAAGGTCAGGTTAGCCTGACCTTAATTTGTGGTATGGAGCAATTCTGAAATGATATATGTAAAACTTAACGAAGATAATTTTGAATATGATATATACTCGCTTGTAAAGGCTTTCTATCCAAAAGAGGAAGTAAAAATAGGGACAGAGGATACTATCAATTTGGATGATATCCTTTTTACTATGGAGGTGCAGTATTCTCAAAACACACTCACTCTAGATGGTAAGCAGATTGATATAGATTACTCCAACAGGCCGGACACCAAGAATCGCTTAAAGCTTGCTATATACGAAAGCTTGCATCAGCGCACAGGAAAGGATTTGCCTTGGGGTACCCTTACAGGCATTCGCCCTACCAAGATTTCTCTTGGGATGATAGAGGATGGAGCTAGCGACGAGGCGGTTGCTTCCTATATGAAGACAACCTATCTCACTTCACAGGAAAAGATAGATCTTAGTCTAGAGGTTTCCCACAAGGAGCATCAGCTTCTATCAAAGATTGATTATGATAATGGTTATTCTGTATATATTGGGATTCCTTTTTGCCCAAGCACATGCCTGTATTGTTCCTTTACATCTTATCCGATAGGATTGTGGAAGAAAAAGCTTGATGATTACATCTCAGCACTCGAAAAGGAAATGGCGTTTACTGCAGAAGCGTGCAAGGACAAAAGTCTCACAACCATCTACATAGGTGGTGGCACACCAACATCTTTGGATGAGGAGCATTTAGAAAAACTCCTTAGTACCATCGATAAATACTTTGATACCAAATCTCTTTTGGAATACACAGTCGAGGCAGGGCGACCTGATTCAATCACCTACGAAAAGCTTCAAGTGATGAAGAACCATCCGGTGACTCGAATTTCAATCAACCCTCAGACGATGAATCAAAAGACTTTGGATTTGATTGGTCGCTTCCACAAGGTGGAGGATATTCATCGAGTGTTTGGCTGGGCAAGAGAGCTAGGATTCAAAAACATAAACATGGATTTGATTTTGGGATTGCCAAACGAGACCATCGAAGATGTTCAGTATACTTTGGATGAGGTAAAGAAGCTTGCGCCAGACAATCTAACGGTTCATTCTCTGGCGCTAAAGCATTCGGCCAGGCTAAACTATGATAGGCAAGCCTATGAGGATTACCTGATTGAAAACTCACAAAAGCATATGGATATTTGTCTTGAGGCGGCAAAGGATATGGGGATGAGCCCATATTATTTATACCGTCAAAAGAACATGGCGGCCAACTTGGAAAACATAGGATATTCCACTCCTGGAAACGAAGGATTATATAACATCTTGATAATGGAGGAAAAACAAACTATAATGGCACTTGGCTGTGGATGTGCATGCAAGTTTGTTGCAGATCATGGTAAGACAGTTACAAGATGTGAAAATGTCAAAGACGTCCAGCTTTACATGGACCGAATTGATGAAATGATAGATAGAAAACGTGAAAGGCTTAGAGAGGATTTGAAATGGCTTTAAACAAGAAACCAGTTAACGGAATGAAGGACATACTTCCATATGAGATGGAGGTTCGCGATTATGTAACTTCTATTATAAAGGACACATATCGTTCATTTGGATTTACACCAATTGAGACACCAGCGATGGAGTCTATTGGTAATCTTTCTAACAAACAGGGCGGTGAGAACGAAAAGCTCATCTTCAAGGTAATGAAGAGAGGCGAAAAGCTCAACATTCCAGAGGCAACCACCGAAGAACAGGTTGTTGATTTTGGTATGAGATACGACCTTACAGTACCACTTTGCCGATTCTATTCAAATCATGCTAACGAGCTTTCATCACCATTTAAGGCACTTCAGATTGGCTCAGTTTGGAGAGCAGATAGACCTCAGCGTGGCCGCTACCGTCAGTTCACACAGTGTGACATAGATATTCTCGGCGAGCCAAGCAACCTTGCGGAGATAGAGCTTATCCTTGCAACAACTACAACTCTTGGACGCATTGGTTTCAAGAATTTTGAGATTCGCATCAACGAGCGCCGTATCCTCAAAGCTATGGCTGCATATGCAGGATTTGCTGAGGACAACTACGATTCTATTTTTATTACACTTGATAAGATGGATAAAATCGGTCTTGAGGGCGTATCTGCAGAGCTTCTCGAGGCAGGCTATTCAAAGGAATCTATCGATAAATATGTTGGACTTTTTGAAGCATTGAACAACGTTAAGGATGTTGCAGCTGGAATGGATATTCTTCTTGACAAACTTGGAGAGTTCCTTGATGTTGAGGTTGCAGATTGGATGCGTGAGATAGCTTCGGCCGTTAACGCTACAAAGGAAGCACAGTTTGAGCTAGTGTTCGACCCAACACTTGTGCGCGGAATGAGCTACTACACAGGCACAATTTTTGAAATCGCTATCCCAGAGTTTGGCGGAAGCTGCGGCGGTGGCGGACGCTACGACAAGATGATTGGCAACTTCACAGGTCAGAACACACCGGCATGCGGATTTTCAATCGGATTCGAGCGTATCATCCTTCTTCTTATGGAGCAGGGCTTCAAGGTTCCTGGTGCCAGCAAAAAGGTTGCATACCTGGTTGAAAAAGGCTATCCAGCGGAGAAGCTTGTTGATGTCATGTCCCAAGCCAAAGCGGCTAGAGAAGACGGCCAGACTGTGCTTGTCGTTCGCATGAACAAAAACAAAAAATTCCAAAAGGAACAGCTATCCAAGGATGGCTACGAAGAATTCGTGGAATTCTTTAATAGATAGTAACTATTCACAGAGAGTTGGAGTGGCCCCGCCCGCCATGGCTCACTCCCTTGGCACCTGGGGCCCCGCGGTCTATACTTGGCCCGGCCACCTGTCACCATCTTCCAGGCCACCCTGGCTGTGCCGTCGCATAAGATTTAGTTTTTCTAAATGCCTGCTGTCACTTCTCTGTTTCAGGCTGTTCGTTCAACTATTTACACTTCTGTCGGGAAGGTATGCCCCTGACCGGACACTATTTTTTATGAAAAAAGGTTTGAGGGCCTTTCTTAGGAATAATGCCTTTGCGTTGGAACGCGCTTAGGGAAATAAAAAGTGGTTTTCCATATATATAGTCATCAGCCGCCACGGATGGCGGCTGAAAATGCACGCTGAGGCAGGACGCCGAATGTGCATTGGTGACTATATATACGAAAACCACTTTTATATTTTCCTTAGCAAGTGTATTAGCAAAGGTCATTATCCTAAGAGAGACCCTCAAAACCTTTTGTAGACTACCATGTGTCCGTCAGGGGCAATACATTCCCTTCGAAGTGTAAAAATCGATGAACGGACAGCCTTGAGAAGTGACAGCTTAGGCATTAAGAAAAACTACAATCTTAGCTCAATTGGCACAGCCAGGGTGGCCTGGAAGATGGTGGCAGGTGGCCGGGGCTAAAGCCTGAGGTGGCGGGGCCCCAGGCGCCTTTTGAAAATATGGTGGGCGGGCGGAGCCACTCCAACTCTCTGTGAATAGTAACAATAGATAATTCCTGGTACAGCGGTTTGTTATAGATTTTTTTAATGCGATTGGAGTGTACAAGCGCATTTATTCACATTATGGACTTATAAATGGTGTAAAATGACTTTACTTTCTCGTATTGAATGAGTAAAATCTATCAATTATCACTTTATTAAGTGGGGGTACAAATGAATAATAAAAAAAGAATATCTTTAGTATTCGCTTTGCCAGGTATAGTAATGCTTCAGTTGGCCTTACTTGGAGTATTGGTAAGTATCATTGGCATAGTTAGCCTTACAAGGGGTATGGAGGAAGAGGTTGAAAGAGGCGTTACAGCCGCTTGCCAGTCTTATGCTCTGGTTCTTCAGTATGCTACTACATCCGATGGAACGGTTGATGAATTTTTGGAAAAAGATTTGAACAACGAGACAGGATATGATTATACCTATTTTCAGGGAGATACTCGAGAGCGCTCCAGCATTGAAGGAGTAGTGGGAACAAAGGCTAGTGAGGCAGTAATTGATGCTGTTCTCAATAAGGGAGAGAATTATTCTGCCAAAGATGTTTTGATAAATGGTGAGAAGTACTATGTAGCATATCGGCCATTGCGCAACAGTACAGGCCACATTAATGGAATGGCCTTCGTGGGACAGAAGAAAGCTGATATCACACATTATATAAACCTTAGACGTTTGCGTACTGCAGGAATGAGTGCATTCTTAGTTGTAGTTTTGACTCTGGCTATCATCTTCTATGTAATCCAGGTTGTCAGGGCTATCAAAGAAAACAATGAGGCTGTGAAGCATTTGGCCACAGGTGATTTGAACATTTCCTTAAGTCAGAAGATCCTCAGTCGAAATGATGAGTTGGGAGATATGTCCAACTCACTGCTGGAAACAGCCAATAAGATTAAAAATGTTATTGGAAGTGCAAGAATATCTTCAGGTAATGTGGATGATTCTGCAGAATATTTATCAAATACAGTTAATACTATTTCTAAGACTGCCGACAGTGTATCCACATCTGTTTCCCATGTATCTGCAGGTGCCATGAATCAGGCTGAGGCATTGTAGAAGGCAGTAGAAAACATTAACGAGATAGATGATGCAATAGGTTTGATTACTGAAAATGCCCAGGCTATGCAGGGATTGGCAGATTCAATGCAGGAGAATTCTGCAGCCAGCCAGGAAAAGCTGTCTGAGCTTAGAACTTCAACAAGAGAAAGTATAGAAGCTATTGATGGAATTGTAGAGCTGATTGGAAATACAAATTCTGCAGTTTCAACTATCAGTGAGGCGGTTACCATTATTGATGCCATTGCAGCCCAGACCAATCTGCTTTCGTTAAATGCAAGTATAGAGGCTGCCCGTGCAGGGGAGGCAGGTAAAGGTTTTGCTGTCGTAGCGGATGAAATCAGACAGCTGGCAGATCAATCCGCGGATGCGGCTCAAAACATACAGGAAGCCATGAGAGGACTGACCTCAGACTCAGGCAAGACCATGAACGAGGCTGGAAATATGCAGGATACCATCAGCAACCAGCGTGAAATCATTCATGATACAATTGAGCAGGTTGATTCCCTAATCGGGGATATTAACAAATCTATTTCCTTTACAAGAGAGATTGTTGAAAACGTTAATAAAACCGGAAAGGCAACCAGTAATATCTCAGATACAATCACATCACTTTCTTCTATTTCGGAGGAAAATGCTGCAAGTTCTGAGGAGACCAAAAATTCTATGATTGAATTGTCTGATACAATGAAGATTCTTTCTGACAAGGCAAAGGATCTTAACAACATTTCCAAGGAACTGGATGAGGAAATGTCTTTCTTCAAATAATATAATTGCAAAATAAAGGGTTGGAGTTTATGAACAGCCTGCTGACTGGCAGATATGTTCATAGGCTCCAACCCTTTTTGCTTCGCAGGAAGATGAGTTTGATTGCTTGTAGCAATTGTCGGCTCCGCTACTGGAGTTTTGCAAAAACAAAAATCTACTGAATCTATGTAAGGATGCTATCTGGCTCTGATGTCTAAAATCTCTCCGATGTACATGGTGTGGAAATCATCCAAATGTCTTTCGGTGTAGTACTGATCTAAAATTCGAGTATCTAATATGGTGTTTTCGGTCATAGGGACGGATGCTATCTTTCGGCAAAGAATTACAAAGTTTGCTTCGTCAATATAGGGTACGTTGAGCATATGTCCGATTTCGACACGACATTGGGCTAGCTTGTCCTCGTTTCGTCCGCTTAGTTGGTCTAGGACCTTCATCAATTGGACGTTGTGTTTTTCGGCCATATCAAAGAAGCAAGCTGAGAAGAATTCGCTTTCATCTAAGAGCTCTTTGGTGTAGCGAGTGTTGCGCAAAAAAGCGTAGACCACATTGCGTCCCCAGATGCTTCCGACGCCGCCGTTGTGAGAAGAGGTAGCGTTGACTTTGCCCTTTGACTCGGTGACTATAGCGATACCTTCTTCTGCTAACTTTTTAATTGGATTCCATTCCAACATGTCGATTGGGTAAGGTTGAAAAGTATGCATATGTTTTCTCCTTATAAATTTTTCTCCTGGACGAATTTAAGGAATTCGCGCTCAGGAAGCGGTTTTGAAAAATAAAATCCTTGAATATAGTCGACGCCGAGAGCTTTCATCGCTTCGAATTCATCCTCGGTCTCGATACCTTCGGCGATAAGCTTGATATCCATTGAGTGGGCCATTGCTATGACTGCCTTCACAATGGCTTGCGCCTTTGGCGCTTTAAAGTATGCCGCCGACAAATCCCTATCAAGCTTTACTATTCGAACAGGCATGTCGATGATGTAGTTTAGATTGGAGCTGCCTGAACCGAAATCATCCAAAGAGAAGGAAACACCGTATTCCTCCAATTTTTTCATGTTCGTCAAAAGATTATCTTTACTGTGTAACGAGTGTGTCTCTGTTATTTCCAAGTTGATGAGTGAAGGATTTACATCGTATTCCTCCATTATTTCTAACAATCTATTTGCAAAACGAGAGTTTTCTCCTTGTCTAACAGACAAGTTCAACTCGATTCGATCTAATCCCAGTCGCTCAATATGGTAGGATCTGATAAAAGAAAGGGTCTTTTTGTAGATGGTATCTGAAAGCGAAATGATTCGACCAGTTTCCTCGACGATAGGGATGAACTCACTCGGGAAGATGAGCTTACCTTCCGAAGTTCGTATACGAACAAGAGCCTCCGCTGATGTAAATTTGCCTGATGTAATATCGTAGATTGGTTGATAGTGGACCTCAACCATATCTCTTTCCATTGCTTCGATGACTAGGCTTTCAGTCATCTTTCCGCGCTGGACATCCTCTAGTATTGAATCGTTTAACACAACCTCATTACCTACTAATCGTTTTTGGTTGTTAGGTGAGTAGGTTGATAGAAGTAGTAGCAACTCATCTGCGTTAGACGAGATATGTCCATTTGGAATGATTGTATAAAAAGGACTCAGGAGTGTGACTGCCTTTGCAACATCGGGATTGTTTTCTACCGATTGGAAGTAGGTGGCAATCTTAAACTTGGTGCTCTCCACAAAGTCCATGTTTTCAAATACTAATACGAAGTAACCCTCTGCAGTGTCAAAGACCTTGGCGGTATCTATTGAAAAGAGAAACTCGGAAAGTAGCTCAATGGTCTTTCTAAGGAGCTTAGTATCGCCGTTGGTGTCGGTGACTGTTCTAAAAGAAATCATCATGACCGAGAATTTCTCTTTGTTTTGATACAGATGGTCGAAGTAATCTCTAAGAACCGACGAACTAAAGTGACCAGTCTTTCTTGAAATAGAGCTTTGTGGGTTTTCTATTTCAAAATACATTATCAAAGCGCCAATGCATGATGCGAAGCTGACTATGAGAAGCTGCGGACGAAGATATTGAATAACCGCGGCCATAATCCAAATAATCATCCAAGCTACAAGTGCATTAATGCGGCTTTGTTTTAGGTGACGACTGAGTGCAAAGGTTGACAATAATATGGAAGCAATATAAATCGAAACAAATAAATATGTGGCGATAGCAGCTGGACCGTGGGAATACAGCACTGCGCCATCATAGTAATATTCAATAGGAAGATAAACAGTGACAATCAAACCAAGGATGCAGAGCCCTTGGAAGAACATGGCAATCAGTTTCTCCAACCGACTGCCATAGAATTCAAATATATCAGCAACAGTATATGCCAATGTTGAAAAGGCAACTACTTGCAGGAATAATAGGTAAGCTTTGCAAACCGTATTTACAACCATAGTCGTGTATCTGTTTGCGTTGACGATAAAATAGCACGATGCGATATCACAAAGAACACAGCCAAGGATGACATATAAAACTATCTTGAAACGACGCTCGGAGCTAAGCCCCATAGTGGGTTGCCGTTCATAGAAAAAAAGGAGCATAGCAATGATTACTAGCCCACAAACTTGAGTGTAAATATTCATATTTTTCGCCCCACATTTACTGTTTAACTGAATTATAACATACACAAATTGACTATTTCGCAAGTTCACAAAATCTTACTAGAAATTTTAAAAAGGCAGCAGCCCCCGGCCCCACCCGCTATGTACCCGGCCCGCCCCGCCCTCCTTCCAGCCCCAGGGGGACCTGCTGACATAGCATAAGATTATGATCTTCTAAATGCCAAGTGTCGCTTCTTCTATATTCGGGTGTGCGTTCAACTATTTACAATTCTGACGGGAAAGTAAGTCCCTGAACGGACATGTAATACACTTAAAAGAAATAGTTCCACAAAACTAGCTTAGTAGCAATTGCGCGCATTGGAGTGCGCTTAGCGAAATAAAAAGTGATTTTTAACATATATAGTCATCAGCCGCCAGGACGGCGGCTGAAAATGCACGCTGAGGCAGGACGCCGAATGTGCATTGGTGACTATATATGAAAAATCACTTT
>JAEEGJ010003630.1_pt1 | contig 57416 bp, 53 predicted proteins | sample 8958761 | NCBI WGS metagenome assembly JAEEGJ01 (sample SAMN16246546, study PRJNA631951) | gut metagenome | biome: gut microbiome; feature: rumen; material: RS-attached | host: Bos | place: Iran: Karaj | collected 2018-10 | reverse complement strand
AAGGCACCAGAAGCCTTACAAAAAAAGCTTAACTGCTAATAGGAACGATTTCAACAACAATGGGATGAACGACAGTATTTTTGGGATGAACGACAGTGTTTTATCGAGAAACGATAAATAGAAGAACAAAAAGTCCTTAAAAAAACAAATGCCTTATTTCGAAATAAGGCATTTGCTGCATATTAAATCTCAAATAATCAAACGGCCTCGGCGATAACCAGGTGTCTTGGAAGGCCGCCGGAAATGATAGGCATAACCTCGCCAAAGATAAGAGGACGGGCATACCTGTCAAACTGCTCGGTAAGGCCGCATCCATCTGCAGTGATCCACTCATCGGGAATCATCTTCTCGCAGTTAGCAATTGAATGAATATCATATGTTCCATATGTACAGAAGTACGGTACCTCGCTGTTCCACTCACCGTCTGCAGCTTCAGCGGATACTGTTCTCTTCATAACGACCATCTTGCCGGTCTCTCCGGCTACAGCAGCATTAAGTGCCTCGTAGCCGCACTGATATGCCTCTCTGATGTCTGTAAGAGATGCCATGTGAGAAGCTGCTCTCTGAAGAGTGCTGAGTTCTACTGTTCTTGTGCGAAGCCCAAGCTCTGCTGAAATCTTATCTGCAAGCACCTTGCAAGCAGCGCTCATCTGCTTGTGTCCAAAGGCATCTGTTGCAACTTTGCCTCCAAGCTCGCATACATATGTGCCGTCTGAAAGCTTGATACCTTCTGATATGACAACCAGAGCCGGCTTACCCTTATCTGCGAACTCTTTCATTCTGGACATGAATTTGTCCATGTCAAAATCCCTCTCAGGAAGATATATTGCATCCGGTCCTGAACAGTCATCAGATTTAGAAAGTGATGCTGCCGCTGCAAGCCATCCTGCATTTCTGCCCATAATCTCAACTATGACTACAGTGGGCTTTCTGGGATCGGCTGCTTGATTGTCCCTTATAAGCTCTTTTACGCTTGTTGCTATGTATTTGGCTGCAGATCCAAAACCGGGACAATGATCGGTAACAGGAAGATCATTGTCTATTGTCTTGGGGATGCCGATAAAACGCTGGGGTTTACCCTTTTCTTTTGCATAATCCGACAACTGCATGATAGTGTCCATGGAATCATTACCGCCGATATAGAAAAGCATATCGATGTCGTTTTTCTCAAGAACATCAAATATCCTGATATAGTCTTCCTCTTTCTGACTTGCCACAGGAAGCTTGTATCTGCATGTGCCAAGCACTGATGCGGGCGTTCTCTTAAGAAGTTCCACATTGGTCGGATTGGACAGGTAATTGTCCAGATCAACTATGTTACCGTTAATGAGCCCCTCGATGCCGTGGATCATTCCGAATACCTTTTTGGCTCCGAGTTCCTTGGCGCGCACGTAAGCCCCTGCCACAGACGCATTAATAGCGGCTGTAGGCCCGCCTGATTGTCCGATTATGACGTTGTTCATGAGTCCCTCCCAACTTAGTTAGATTTTGTATTGTTTTTATATTCATCACAGGTTTTCCCTGTAATCAATCTTACTAAAAGTTTATAGAATTTTATGTTTTATTTATTTGATTTGAGTCTAAAAAGGACCGTATTATTAATATGACATAAGAAAAAAGTTTTGGGAAGTGGAATCAGACCTAAAAGTATTAACGTAACTGCTGTGAGTATGCATCAATGTCAGGCACAGATAGGTGTTAATTATGAAAAAGGTAAAGATATTCCTAGCCCTATTGTTAATTGCATATATTCTCGTTTTTTCGGAAGGAAGTGCCTATGCCAGCGCATCTAATCCCCCTGACATCTATGACATAGTGATGCTTCAGAAGATCAACTCTTTTAGAGAAGAAAACGGTCTAAACGCTCTTGAGCTAAACGATGATCTCTTTGACGTTGCAGATGTGCGTCTTAGTGAGCTTCCCGTCAACTTTGACCACACAAGGCCAAACGGTGAGAGCTACAAGAGTGTATATAGCGAGCTTGGTCTTACCGATAAATACGAGCGTGGAAGCGAAAACATCGCCAAGATTCTTGAAGAATGGGATTTTTCAAACGAAAGTGCCGACGAATACGTTGATTATATATTTGAGGCCTATAAAAACAGCGAAAGCCATCGCGAAAACATGTTAAAACCCTATTGGAAATACTATGGCGGCGGATTCCTTACCAACTACAACGGAAACTGCTACCAGATACAGGTATTTGCCAAATAATAATGAATTTAAACTTCCCGCCGTGGTGCGGGAAGTTTTAGTTAAATATAATTAGAGGCAACTTACTTTGTTTTTGTAGATTTATACAGGAATACGCCGCCAACAACAATTGCTACCGCTGTAAACAGGTAATCTCCTTTTAAAAGGCATCCAAAGCCTGCCATAAACCATATTATGGAAAGCCCCATCATCATCTTGTTTCTATCCATCAGTTTCTTTCTCCTATCTATTCATATCTGCGGCCGTTCTAATCCGTATCCGATATCATAATCCCCATCATAACATAGAAATAAGGCGTCGCACAGACTATCATAAAATTGCCAAGTGAATAAATCAGATATGCCAAGAAAGCTGCAAAAGCAAGCTCTCTGTAGTTTATTTTGCTATCAATCTGAGCCTTCTGCCTATTCCCTTCAGTTCTTAAAAAAGATGCAAAAACACTATAGATCATATAAAGATATGTCGCAAGCCCCAAGACCCCTGTGTTTATGAGGCAGTCAAGAAGTTCGCTATGAGACGATGTAAGCGCCATATCCTTGAAATGCTCGTTAAAGACATTCGCTGTATTGGGATTTCTGCTAAGATACTCATTTAGCGCGTACATATAGCGATTTGGACCGGTCCCGAATATCTTTTCCCTTATAGAAAAATCACGGAAAAGATCAAGCGAAAGTTTCCAGATATAGCCTCTTCCGTTAGCAAGCTCATCATGACAACTAACTGCTATAACTGAAGCAAAATAAATAACAAATGCAAAAGCAAACAATATTGCTAATTTTCCTGATGTAAGCAGCCTTCGTTCTCTCTTTTTACAAATGCCAAATCTCATGCATAGAACAACTATTACAGATACAAAAAATGTAACCATTAGCATCCTTGTTCCGCACAGCATAGTTGCAACAATCGCCAGTGCCATATATCCGGCGTAAACTCCCCTTATTACCGGCTTTGAAGCCATCACAAGCATATATAATCCGATAGGAATCACAACAGCCATGTACTGGCTATACCAGCCATAATTGCCAAAAGTCGAAATATATAGGCTGTACCTTGGATCTGCATATTCCGGAAACATTCCAAGAGGATCCATGCCAAAATGATTTGCAATAGCTATTATCGTAGGAAACACAGATACTGCCACAATTAAGTGAAATAAAAAGTCATGGGAATTAAAATATATAGAAATGTAGTAAAAAGAAATGAGCATTATGATAATTGACAGCGCCCCCATATGAAAGCCGGGCACGCCATAAGCAGACTCTTTTAAAGATCCTGATAAAAAAGCAGATATTAGAACTGCCCCTCCATAGAGAGCTGCAGCCACAAAGGCGGACTCATGAAAAAACTTCTTGTCATTTCCATCGCTTCCATTATTTTCATTATTTCCTTTATCAAAAAAATCCTCGGCAAATGAAGCTATGGCATACAAAACGAGGGTCAAAGCACTGATATAATAAAAAGCTTTGGCCTTATAAACGCTGATATCCGTGTAGGTGCCGTTATTTATGATAGGTATTACCAAAAATACCGCCAGCACATAAAAAAGTGCAATAAAATTTTTACTCTTTTTCATAGGCTTATTATACATAGAATGGGGTCCCGCTAAATGTCTTTAGCAGGACCCGGCATTTCAGCTCTTCATATATAATTTTACATGTGTTGATCACGCATTACAACACACATCATCTTCTTATTACCGCGTACATTACATTGGGTGATGTAGCCTGCTCAACGTTTGCAGTTACTGCATTAGGATCTGAGCTTATATTGTCAAATACCTTATATGTGCCACCTGCATATACAGCTACAACAGAATAAGTTGCATTCTCTGTGCGGAAGTTAGAAGGGATTCCTATGCTGATAGAACCTGCTGAAGCGTCTGTACCTGCAGCAAAGTTACCGTTTACCATCTTTCCGTAGCTAACATCTATACATGGTCCTACGGTAGCATTAAGCCCTGCAGCAACATTCTGTACAACACCGTATGCAGCTGAACTCTTCTTGATATCAGTATCAGTAACCTTTACAAAAGAACTCTTATCAAAAGAAGTAGGTGCAAATGCAACGCCTTTTACCTTCTTTGCAAGATAGTATCCGTCAAGGGATGACTTTGTGCCTGCAACAGTTCTGTTTACCGGAGATGTTGCCTCAGCGATAAGTTCTTCTCTTTCTCTCTCAACTCTCTCCTGTCTGGCTTTCTCTGCAAGCTCCTCCTGCGTAGGCTCCTCAGCGGAAGCTGCCACAATAGCACTCGTGAAAGGTGAAAAAGCAATAGCTCCTACGAGTCCTGCAACTGCAACGTACTTAACGATCTTTCTAAAATCCATCGCACATTCCTCCTCATTTGCGAAAATCAAAATAAAAATCTCTGTATTTCTGATACTACTTCTCCAAAATACTTTTTTCAATCACACAGAGTTCTTTTTCACAATGAATTTAGAAATGGTCCTTTTGCATAATAATTTCTTCAGAGATTTTTTATTTACTAAAATCCCCACCCATTGGAAAGCCTTTAATGCAGTCTTTTTGCTGCAAAGCCTTTCCAAAGGGTGGGGATTACATTAAAGCATCAAAATCACTCAACAGTAACTACCTTAGCAAGATTTCTTGGCTTATCTACGTCAAATCCCTTGGTGTATGAAGTGTAATAAGCGATAAGCTGCATTACAACCGCTGCAGGGAACGGCATAAACAAGTCATTCATTTCAGGAAGGATAAATGTATCGTCCTCAGGGATATTCATATCCTTGTAGAGAGATTCTCTTGTAACAAGGATGATGCTGGCTCCACGAGACTGTACCTCTCTGATGTTGGAATATTCCTTGGATGCAAGTTCTGTCTGAGTTACAAGTGCAACAACGGGAACACCGTCAGTAATAAGAGCGATGGTACCGTGCTTAAGTTCACCTGAAGCATAAGCCTCTGAATGAACGTATGAAATCTCCTTAAGCTTAAGTGATCCCTCAAGAAGAAGTGAGTAATCAAGTCCTCTACCAATCATGAATGCATTCTCGGCAAAGAGGAACTTACTTGTCATCTTCTTTACAAACTCTTTTTTCTCAAGAATCTTATCAATAATCTCGGGAACTCTCATGAGCTCATCAAGATAAGCCTTAATCTCCTCAGGCTCCAGCATACCGTTAAGTCTCGCAGCGTGTATAGCAAGAAGATAGAATACGGAAATCTGGCTGGTAAAAGCCTTAGTACTTGCAACGGCAATCTCAGGACCTGCATTGGTATAGATGCAATAATCACTGTTATCAGCAATCGTTGATCCCTTTACATTAACTATAGAAAGAACCTTTGCACCTTTCTTCTTGGCATACTTGATAGCTTCAAGTGTATCGATTGTCTCACCTGACTGTGAAACAGCGATAACAAGTGTACCGGGCTTAATAACAGGATTGGTATAAGTAAACTCTGAAGCAACCGCAACATCAGTGTGGATATTAGCAAGTGTATGGAAGAGCTGCTGACCGATAAGTCCGGCGTGCATAGCTGTTCCGCAAGCGATCACTACAATATTCTGGTTTTCTCTGAAAAGAGAATGAGGAATACCCTCAGCTGTAAATGTTGTTCTGCCGTCTACAATATGGGGCATGATAGTATCTCTGATGGCATCGGGCTGCTCATGGATCTCTTTTTCCATATAAAAAGCATATCCGCCCTTGCCGCCACGGCTGGTATCCCAGTCGATAGTCATAAGCTGAAGAGGAACCTCGTGCTTCTTCTCATCGTGAACCACGATGCCCTTTGATGAAAGGCATGCAATGTGATACTCGGGAAGGAAAGCATACTCCTTGGCATGAACACCAAGAGCAGCAACGTCAGAAGCAAGCATAGCGCCATGCTCAGTCATAGCTACTACGATAGGGCTTACGTTACGAGCCGCATAAATCTTGCCGGGCTGATCTGAGAAAAGAACTGCAAATGCAAATGTTCCTTTAAGAACGGCTATTGTTGATCTGATTGCCTTCTCAGCGTCTCCGTCATAAAAATGATCCATGATAGCTGCCGCAACCTCAGTATCAGTTTCAGAAACGAGCTTATCTTTAAGATCGTACTCTTTAATAAGTTCCTTGTAGTTCTCTATTATTCCGTTATGTACAAGGGTAACCTTCCCTTTATTATGAGGATGTGCATTGGCATCACTTACTCCGCCATGTGTAGCCCAACGTGTGTGACCGATTCCTGCACAGGCTTCATCTGTATCACCTGCAGTGATCTCTCTAAGCTTGGATACACGTCCGGCAACCTTCTTAACAAAGGGAGCTTCTGCCCCATTAGGGAAAAGAGCCATTCCGGCACTGTCATAGCCTCTGTACTCCAAAAGCTCAAGTGAATCCAGAATTATCTCTTTGGTACTCTTCTTACCAATATATCCGATTATTCCGCACATAAATATCTCCTATCAATATGCATATTTTCTTATTTGGTTATCAACTAACTGATTTATTATAAGAGTTTGATACTTTTCAGTCAAATTTGACATCACCGGACTCATCATGTAAAATGCATAGGAAATTATGGAAATTAGTATTATGAAGAAAAAAACAAACGAAAAAACAAACAACTTAATAGTGAAAAGCCCCTTTATAGCGGCATTTGCCATTGCTTTTGGTCTTGGATTCCTGGCAAACGGAACTGTAAGCTATGCAGATGAATCTGAAGTAATTTCAGAGGCAGCTCCCGCTGAAGCAGTACAGCCTGATGCAGCCGCAGTCATCCCTGAAGACGCAGCTGCTTATGAAGTGTCACAGCCTTTTACAGTTAACAAGTTTGAAGCACCTACCACAATGTACACAACTGATAGAATTAATGTACGTGAAGGTGCAGGCGTTGAGTACAATCCTATCGGATTATTCGATTGGGGTGAATCTATCACCGTTACAGGTGTAACCAACAACGGATGGTATGAAGTTAGTACCGGAGATTCTTTGGGATACGTACTGGGAGAATATGTATCAGCAGAAGTTCCTTCAATTCCTTATCTTTTTGTCGGTGATTCCAGAACAGTTCAGCTTGGAATGGCTGTAGGCAGCGGAGATAAGGCTTATGTAGCCAAAGTCGGAGAAGGCTACAATTGGTTCAAGAATACTGCAATGTCTCAGATTAATGAGAATGCAGGAAATGGCACTACAATGGTCATCAACTTCGGTGTAAATGACCTTGCCAATGCTTCCAAGTACATCAATCTTGTAAACAGCAACATCGATGCTTGGACAGCACAGGGTATCACAGTTTACTATGCTGCAGTAACACCCGTTGGTAACTGCTCTACCGTTTCCAACGATCAGATTGAGAAATTCAACTCAAAGCTACAGTCAGGGCTTGATCCCCGAATCAAGTGGATCGACGGTTATTCTTACCTTAAGAATAATGGATTTTCCGCTTCGGACGGTCTTCATTATAACCGTTCAACCTACAAAAACCTCTACTCCTACTACATGTCAGTAATAGGAACAGATGTATAAAAAGTATTTCGCTAGTGATATTGCGAAGCAATTATAAAATGGGTTGTCCTTGAAAAAAGGGCAGCCCATTTTTCAATTGACAAGCCAATCTTCTATTGCTACAATAATGTTCGTGGCTCTGATGAGTCCCAAGCTGTTGTAGCACAGTCGGTAGTGCGTCGCATTGGTAGTGCGGAGGTCACGGGTTCGATTCCCGTCAGCAGCTCTTAATGATATAGGTGTCACAATTAAAAAATCCCACTTCATGCTTGCATGAAAGTGGGATTTTCTTAATTATTGTAGAATTGCGAGAATGACGAAGTCATGGAGCAATTCGTATATCATTAAAGCCTACCGCCATTCAATAACTAATGAATACCGTATTTTTACAGAATTGCGAGAATGACGAAGTCATAGAGCAATTCGTATATCATTAAAGCCTACCGCCATTCAATAATAAGTTAGCATCGTCCCGCATTCGCCCGGCCGAGGGATTAAGTGATACATTATAAAATGCGCTATACTCGGACGAGGATGATGATTTTCTAAACGAAAAAGAGCTGCAAATGCCGATTTCTCTGAATAACATGAAATGAGGCATTTGCAGCTCTTTGAGTTTTAGAAAATCACACCGCAGACGAAGATAAGCATTTTATAATGTATCACTTACCCCCGGCCGGCCAACCAATAACATCACTGTCCTTTGGCTGCCATGAAGGTGTCGAGCTGGCTGTTGGCGTCATCGATAATTCCTTTGATACCATTGTCGTCAAGCTTCTTAAGGAACTCAGGGAGCTTCTCTTCCGGATCAACTGTTCCTGTGCAAAGTGAGAGCATGTACTCATCAACAACATTTGCTACAGCACCCATCTGTGATTCCATCTGTGAAGAATCATATGCAAATCCAAGAACAGGAATCTCCTTAGCTGCTCCGTAGTATGACTTAAATCCATCCCAGAAATCCACGCCCTGTGCATCTGTAGGAGGAAGGATCGTTACGTTACCAACACCATTTGTCCAAGGCTGATAATCAGCTCTCTTCTCTGTAAATGTAATGGTTCCGTCACCGTTCTTGGTATAGTGGATATCCTCTACACCATAGTTAAGAAGTGTCATAAGAGTAGGATCTGTATTTAACAGATTAAGGAACATCATTGCTCTGTCAGGATTCTTGGAAGCTGTTGAGATAGCCATCATAGCACCCTGTGAAGATGTTGTATCAACATAAGCATCTGTGCAAGGAACCATCTCTACGTGGATTCCTCTCTCCTGTGAAGCCTGGAGCTCATATCCAAGTGAATAGGACTGAGTTCCGATGAGATACTCACCTGAAAGCTGCTTGTTTGTTCTTGTGTCGTTAGCCTGGTTCTTGTTACCCATTGCAGGATCGATAAATCCTTCAAGATAATACTTTCTTGTCTGGTCTACAAACTTCTTGAACTCTTCTGTCTCAAACTTGTTTACCAACTTGTTGCCGTACTTGCCTGGCTTGGAAACATCTGTAGGATCAAGATAGTAAGACATGAAGTTACCTGTTGCGCTGTCACCTGTAACGATGATTGTGTTATCAACCATTCTCTCAAGTACTGCACCTTCTACAAGAAGAGGATAGAAATCCTTGCCTTCACCTTCTTTTACCTTCTTTAAGATCTCTTCAAATCCGTAATAGTCAGTGTTCTTGATATCGTCCAATGTGTATCCGTATTTTTCAAGAAGATCCACATTTACATCCCAGCAGTTCTGAGTTGCGATATCCTTGTAGCCTGGAACAGCGTATACGCCGTATCCGTCTGCTCCGTTAATTGTTGCACCGTTTACAAGAACTTCGGGAAGAAGATTCCAAAGATCCTGACCGTATTTTTCAATAAGGTTGTTCTCAGGATTATCAAGTCTTACCCAATAACCGTCTCTTGCAAATTTGTTGTACTCATCGGCACTCCATGAGCAAGTAAAGTAAATGTCGATATCGTCTCCACCCTGAAGCGCAAGTACTGCATTCTGATCAAAATCACCCCATGTGCCCCAAATAGGCTCCAAAGTAACATTGATCTTGTCCTTAAGGTAAGCATTTACCTCTTCCATTACCTTGCTGTCATCAGTTACGTTACTTCCGTGGAAATACATCTTCAGAGTAACAGGATCAAGAGAAGCTGCATCAACTTCTGCTGCACCTGCATTATCTCCACCTTCAGAAGTAGCCTGTGCAGAATTGCCTGAATCCGCTCCAATCTGCACCTGTCCACCACTCGAAGCACCGCAGCCAACAGCAGCCAGTACCATCGTGCATGATAAAAATACTGCCAAAATTCTCTTCTTCATATAACCCTCCTTCTTAATTAAAAACACTTTCCCGTGTTTTATTAACATCAACCCTTCACTGAACCTATCGTAAGTCCGGATACAATGTATCTCTGGAAAAACGGATAAGCACAAGCTATGGGAACAACGATCAGTACAACCAGCGCCATCCTAAGCGAATCTGAGGGAAGGTCGCTTACGATATTGCTTGCTTCCGCTCCTATCATCGAGGAGTTTTTTACCAGGAAATCAACCTTGGTCTGCATCTGCATAAGCAGATATTGAAGCGGATAGAACTTGGCTTCTCTTATATACAGCATTGGAATAAACCATTCGTTCCAGTACGCCAATGCGGATAGAAGACCCACCGTTGCTATTCCCGGCTTGGAAATAGGAATAATGATCTTGAACAGCGTCGTGTATTCTCCTGCTCCGTCAATAGCCGCTGCATCTATAAGCTCCTCAGGAATTGAGCTTTGGAAAAAAGTCCTCATAACAATAATGTTAAAGGGATTAAGGAGCATAGGGATTATCACTGCCCAGTAGCTGTCAGAAAGCCCAAGTACCGTCTTACAAACTACGTATGTAGGTGCAAGTCCGCCTCCAAAGAGCATTGTAAAGAATGCCCAGAAGGTAAAGAACTTTCTAAATTTAAAATCCTTTCTGTAAAGACCGTAGGAATAAAGTATCGTAACCAGCATTGTAAAGAAGGTGCCCGCCACTGTTATAAAAAAGCTGTTAAAGTAGGACCTCCACAGCTGATCTCCCAGCTTCATAACATAGTTGTATGCTTCAAAAGACGTTGTCTTTGGGAAGAATGAATATCCTATCGCCCTAATGCTGTCCTGTGATGTAAAAGATATGATAACTACGAAAACAAAAGGTACAATACACAGAAGACAGAACAGGATAAGCACAATATGACATATGATCTCTGCCGGAACAGATATGGAATTTATCCTTCTTTTCTTTACCTTAGCATTAGCCATATATCCTCCCTTAGAACAGTGCACTGTCCTCATCAATCTTTTTTACCACCTTATTGGCGAACATGATGCAGACAAATCCTACAGCATTCTGCAAAAGTCCTCCCGCTGTTGACATTCCGATATTGTTGGTGGCTGTCAAAACTCGGTAGATGTAAGTGTCAATAACCTGCGTCGCCGAGAAAAGGGAACCCGAATTAAGGGGAACCGTATAGAACAGACCAAAGTCCGAATTAAAGATCTTACCTACATTCATAATGAGAAGTATGCAGATCATAGGTCTTAAATTAGGGATGGTAACATAGAATATCTGCTGCCACTTGGTAGCTCCGTCTATGGCTGCTGCCTCATACTGAGTGGTGTCGATACCCGTTATCGCCGCCAGATACAGGATTGATGAATATCCTATATTCTTCCAAAGATTACATATTGTAAGGATAACCGGCCAATACTTTGGAGTGTTGTACCAGTCTATCTTTTCAAGGCCTTTGGATAAAAGGAAATTATCAACAAGTCCTCTTGTGGGATCAAGGAAAGCAAGCAGGAAATAACTTGCAACAACCCAGCTAAGGAAATACGGGAAAAACATGAGAGTCTGGTAGGTCTTTGCCACAAACTTATTTGTAAGCTCGTGAAGCATAATAGCAAATGCTACTGCTATTACCAGTCCCAGTATTATCCAGAGCACGTTATAACAGATTGTATTTCTGATGTATATCCAGGAATCCGTGGTGGCAAAAAGAAACTCGAAGTTCTTAAGCCCTGTCCACGCTGAATGCATTAGATTATTCCAAAATGTTGGATTTTTGGGATAGACTTTATAATTTTTGAAAGCCAGCACTATTCCGGCCATGGGAAGATATCTTAAGAAAAAAAACCAGATTGCCCCCGGCAAGACCATGCTTGTCAGAAACAGTGTTTTCTTTATTCCGGATCGTTTCTTAGACATTTGCAGTCCCCCTTTTTCCTTTATCTAATAACATTGTAGGTTCTGCAAATCCCTAAGTCACGGCACCATCTTGTTCATTTTTGTATCATTTTGTGTGATTTCTGAATTCGTTGGCGGATATGCCCTTTACCTTCTTGAAAACCCTTGAAAAATGGGCAACATCCAGGAATCCGACTTCATCAGCAACATCACTTATTCTCTTGGAAGGATCCTTTAAAAGCTCAGCAGCTTTTTTAATCCTGACTGTATTTAATATCTCGGAAAAGTTCTTTCCGGTCTCCTTATTTAAAAGCTTACTCAAATGCCACTGACTCACGTACACCTTTTCAGCCACATCTGACAAAAGGATCTTCTCGTTGTAATGCTCTTCAATGTAATTAAGAGCGTTCCTTACAATAAAATTATCAGCAACTTTATCTTCTGATTCCTTCTCTTCAAGTATGTTCGCAGCGTTTCCGGACTTCTTGTCGATACGCTCAACCATATGAGAGATTGCTTCATTAATCTCATCCATATTTGAGGGCTTTAGCAAAAACCTTGCAACGCCAAGATTGATTGCCTTCTGTGCGTACTCAAAATCTCTAAAGCCCGTAAGTATAGCAATCTGCATATCCGAATATTCGGATTTAAGACCTGCGATCATGGTCAGTCCATCCATCTGCGGCATGCAGATATCAAGAAAAAGAATGTCGGGATGAAGCTCTTCGATGACCTTTTTTCCTTCCACTCCGTTTCCGGCGGTTCCCACCACCTCACAGCCATATTTAGCCCACTCTACACTTTTGGATAACCCCTGAACAATTATGGGCTCATCGTCTATGATGACCACCTTTTTCATATTCTCCTCCTTTGCTAATGGGCATGACCATCCTAAATTGCATATTGGTCTCACTAGCTTTATTTACACTTAAGCCGTATTCTTCTCCAAAGATCAGCTCTATCCTCTTGTTAACGTTATAAATGCCAATAGAAGTGTGGGTTCCGGGCTCACTCTTTTTAAGCTGCATCTCACCGCTTATAATCTTTCTGATCCTGTCCACTTCCTCATCCGATATGGCTTTTCCGCTGTTAATCACATCAATTATAAGATCATCTTTTTCCTCAAAAATATTAAGCCAGACGGTACCTCTGTTAACGCTCTCAACACCGTGCTTTATGGCATTTTCAAGTATTGGCTGCAGGATTAACTGCGGCACATAGGTGCCAAGGGTCGAACTGTCGATGATCTTCTCAACCTTTAGTCTTTCTCCAAATCGCATGCTCATAATATACAGAAAAGCATCTCCGCACCTAAGCTCATCCGCCAAACGGACCAGAGTATCATTTTCCCTGTTGATACCGGAATCAAGCACCGTTGCCAGCGCTTCGATCATCTTGCTGACTTCCGCATCTCCTGACATCCTTGCCTGCCAGTTCATCATCTCCAAAGTATTATTAAGAAAATGAGGGTTAATCTGAGCCTGGAGCGCCGCTATCTGCGCATCTTTGGTCATCATCTTCTGGGTATACTCGGCGTTTTTCTTCATATAATAATAGGAAAGAAGCATGATAGGTATCATTCCTACGATGGTAAAAAATACGATGATATTTATCCTGGAGATTTCAAAATACAGATCCTTCGTATTTTCCAGGTAAAAAAGCTGCATCTCATAGTTTCTTCCGGTTGCATCTATTTTGCAGCCTTCATAGTTTTTCCGATAAATCGGTATGTAGCTAAAAATCCCTCTATAGGTATCATGTCCCGCTAAGAGAAAATCAAGAATCTCCCTCTTTTCCTTGGTTATCTCACTTCCTGCACCGTCACAGGTAAGTAACTCTCTGTTTCCGTCAAAAGAAATATAGACATCCTTTGAAGGGTCAAGAGGATCTATGGGAATATCGGAAAAGAGCCTTTGTTTGTCCAAACCTGCAACCAATGTGGCATATCTTCTGTTATAGCTTGTATAAAAAAGATTCTGCACAAGATATAACCTGTTATCTGCCAGAACCACAGTTGTCATCTTCTCTTTTTTGTCGAGAGTCCTCATGATAACAGGCTCTATGTCATTAACATATTTGCCGTATTCATATCCGTTCTTACCGATATAGGCACTGGGAGATTCATCATCCTCCACATAAAGAGCTATGGAAGAAAACTGTCCGTCCATATAGAACTTCCTGTTAAGCTCTGCTCTTGCCCAAACAAGGAAATTATCTTTTCTGGATCTTCTGTCCCACTCCCCGCCGACGGATTCTTTATAAAGTTTGTAAATAGCATCATCAATCTGGGATTTTATCAGCACCCCCGAAACCTTGGCTTCACCCGCCATTTCTCTTTCGGTTCTCTTTACATATGCTTGCTGATATTGGATAAAAATAAATCCTGACAGAACTGCTATGGGAAGCAGCCAGGATGCAAGAAAAATAAGAAAAAGAGAGCGCTGTAAAGAAGGTAAGCCAAGCTTACCCCTAAACAAGCCTCTCATAATCTCTGTTATACCCCCACGATTTCGCATTTACCCTCTTTGTTCCATTTGATGACGGTTTTGTACCCAAGCTTTGAATACCATGGAGCAACTCCCGTGTAATGAACATAGCTTATATCATAGGATAACTCCTTGAGAATAAGCGTAGCCTTATCGATCATCTTAAGACCGATTCCCTTTTTCCTAAATTCCGGGATTGTTCCCACACATCCCGGTCCTCCAACTCTGTAGGTAACACCGTCTTCCTCGTAAACACCCATATCTTCAATCATACAGAAGCTGACAATTCTTCCGCCACAGAAGCCGCAATATATCCTGTCTGATGGCCTGTAAATGTCAGCCCAGGACTCATCCACCGCTTTTACTGCCTTTAAAAAGGTTTCAAAGTCCCCCTTATAATAATCATATACTATATCTTCGGGTATGTATAACTCTTTCTTTTCTACATATTCATTAAGGAAAAGAATCATCTCTTCATAAGTCTTATCAGAAGATATCTTCTCCAGATTTTCAGGCTCAAGAAAGCCCTTATATAATGTTTCGAATAATTTTTTATTATTCATGCTCCAGCTCCAAAAAGTTCTCATATAATTTGCAAAGCATCTTTGCATCTTTGGGATCCGGCATCTCGGCATATATTCTAAGAAGCGGCTCTGTACCTGAAAATCTTGCGATTATCCATCCGCCGTTCTTAAAGTACACTTTGCTGCCATCAAGATAGCTTACCTTATCCACATCAAAGGGAAGCTCCGGAAGCTCTTTTTTAACAAGGAGCCTGTCCATGATCTCATCTTTTTTCTCCTGCGTAAAATGATAGTCATTCTCTTCCATGGAAATCTTTCCAAACTCTTGCTGTAATTCTTCTATAATCTGAGAAAGCTTTTTGCCGGTAACCGCTATCATCTCAACAAGAAGCATTGCCGCATATACACCGTCTTTTCCCTTGATATGGCCCCGTACCGTAAGCCCGCCTGAAGATTCGCCTCCTATAACCGCGTCGGTCTCATTCATCTTGGCTGAGATATGCTTAAATCCAACGGGAACTTCATAACATTTCTCCCCGTATTTTGCTGCCATCTTATCAAGAACATGAGTGGTACAGATATTTCTTACCACCGGACCTTTCCAGCCCTTGAATTCCTCAAGATAGTAGTACAAAAGAGCCATTATCTCGTTAGGATGAAGGAACTTACCCTTATCATCAATGACTCCGATTCTGTCCGCATCACCGTCTGTGGCTATTCCTATATCATAGTGACCATCGATCACAACATTCTGAAGCTGATGGAGTGTTGCAGCTGTAGGTGCAGGGAGCTTTCCTCCAAAAAGTGTGTCATGTCTGTCATGAATAGTCTCAACCTCACACCTTGCAGTCTGAAGTGTTATCCTAAGAGATGTCTCACTTACTCCATACATGGGATCAAGTACAACTCTCAGGTTGTGGCTCTTAATGGCATCCATATCAATTCTGGATATGATGCTATCGATGTATTCGTTCAAAGGATATATCTCATTGATAAGTCCCTGTTCCTTGGCATCATTGTATTCAAGATACTCTGCAGGGCCTTCCGGCTCTACCTTCTTAATATATTCCTCTATCTGGGCTGTCTGTATCTCATCCGCATCTCTTCCACCTGCGGTAAATACCTTTATGCCGTTGTAAAGCGCCGGATTATGGCTGGCTGTGACCATCATTCCGTAGGAAAGGCCATGCTTCATAACATAGAACATTACAACCGGAGTAGGAACAGATTTATTGATCAGATATGATTTGATTCCTTCCTTTGCAAAGACCTGCGCAGACCACTGCATTGCTTCTTTGGAAAGAAATCTTCTGTCATATCCTATAACTATCCCTTTGTCGGTAACACCTTCATCCTTCATCTTATTAGCCAGAGCTTTGGCCAGAAGCTGAATATTGGTCTTTATGAACTCATCGCCTATAATGGCTCTCCATCCACCTGTACCGAATTTGATCATTTTTCTTCCTCCTCATCATAAAACCGCCGGGCAACTTGTCCTTGACGTTATCTCTTTTACAAGATCATCCCATTACGACTTTTACATTATGTTTGGTATTTGCTTCGCATGAAGGGATGCTTTTAACTTCTTTTCCGTCAAAAAAGATCTTCTTAACACCCTTCTGAACATGGTCGGGGTTGGAAACCTCTATCTCATACTCAGCTCCGCGCCAGGTACGGTTAACCCTAAACTCTGCCCAGATATCGGGGATACAAGGATCTATCACAAGCTCGTCATAGGAAGGTCTGATTCCCAAAATGTATCTCGTTGCTGAGAAATACGCCCATCCGCCGGAACCTGTCATAAACGGATGTCTTGCTCTTCCAAACTGCTTGTGTGACGGTCCCATAATAAACTGGCAATATGAATATGGCTCTGCCTCTCTGATCTCAATCTTGTCATTCTGATAATAAGGACAAAGAGCATCGTAGAATTTCATTGCGGTATTACCGTTTCCAAGCACACACTCCGCAGCCCACGCCCAGGGATTAGGATGTGAAAATACTGAAGAGTTTTCCTTAAGTCCCGGAAATACTTTGGTAATAAAGCCAATTGACGGGTCAATCTTGGTATAAGGCGGAGTATTAAGTAGTATTCCCCACTTGGTAAAAAGATTCTTATCCACCGCATCCATTGCTTTTAAAGCCTTTTCCCCGGTTGCTGCTCCCGAAAGAACTGCCCATGCATTGGATTCCAGATGCACTCTTCCCTCTTCATCCTTGTTGGTACCTATCTTCTTGCCGTTCTTGGTAATTCCTCTGATAAACCAGTCTTCATCCCAAAGAACCTTATCGCAAACTTCCTTAAGCTTTCGGGCGACCTCTTTATAGTGCTGCACATCTTCTGCTTTTCCAAGTCTCCCGGCAAGCTCAATGAAATGTGTAAGCGCCCAGTAATGAAGGAAGCTTACCATGGCGCTCTCGCCGCCTCCTAGGTTAAGGCAATCATTCCAATCAGCCCTAAGACCCTTGCAAACACCGTTTTGTCCGACTTCTCTCTCGGAGAAATCCAATATCTTTTTCATATGTTCGTAGACCGTGCCTGTAGGTCCGTCTGCATAGGGAACGATCTTTTCTGCAAAGCCAAGATCTCCGGTCTCTTTTATATACTCTGTAATAGAAGGTACGAGCCACAGAGCGTCGTCGGCACATGCATCTTCCTTGGAATGTATTCTGTCCGAAGCAGAGACGGGAATAACTGTAGGTGACTTAAAGCCGTCTGATTCGGGTTCTTCCTCAAACCATGCCGGATCAAAGAGATGAAGGCCATAGCCGTCGGAAACAAGTCCGTTTAACAACTGCAATATTCTCTCTTTACATTTATCAGGATTGGAATGTGGTATGGTCATGGAATCCTGAGCGGTATCTCTGTATCCAAGCCCTGTTCTTCCTCCCAGCTCAATAAACGAAGCAAACCTTGAGAACATGACATTTATTTCCGACTGATACAAGGTCCAGGTATTTATCAATGTATTCATGCCTTCATTTGGTGTATCTATCACAAGCTTTTTCATCTTGTTATCCCAATATGAAGCAAGCTCTTCATAAGCTCTGTCTACATTTGTAAAATCGCTGTATTTTGCTTTTATCCTCTTTCCTTCTACTCTTGTTCCTTCTCCCAGCATAAAGATGAAGCGCTTTTCTTCACCCGGTTCCAGTACAAAATTCTTCTGAAGACTTCCGCAATGATTTCCGCCTTTTTGCTCCGATGAAGAACACTCGCCCTTTTCTACCGCAACGGGATTATCCTCAGTATGGTAGAGTCCCAGGAACACATCTCTTTCGCAGTCATATCCATCAGGCTCAAAGCTTGATGCAAAGTACTGGAAGCCATCCGGCTCATAATGAAGATCCTCCTCAATAATGCCGTCCTCGTAGGATGCTCCGGCGCAGTACAGACTCATCTGGAAATTCTGATTATCTATTGCTATTGAATGAAATGAAAATTCAAGATATGAGAAAAGAGAGAGTTTTCTTGTCCTGTCCTCTGTGTTCTTAACTCTGACGTCCCACAAAAGAACATTTTCTCCAAGAGGTACTGACATCTTCTGTGAACATTTAAGACCGTCATACTCACATTCGTAGACCGTATATGAAAGACCGTGTCTGCAGGTATATTTGGCTTTATCCAAAGGCTTTGCCACCGGCTGCCAAGATATTGTGAAATAATCGGAAGATTCCGCATCCCTTAGATATACATAATATCCGGGTCTGTCCATTGGAATGCTGTTCCCGTGAAATCTGCTGATTCTGTGATATTCCGGGCTATCATAAAAAGAATATCCGCCCGCGGTATGATTTATGACTGTGGCAAACTTCTCAACTCCAAGATAGTTTGTCCAGGATGTCGGCAGGTCGATCCTGTCGATCACATATTCTTTGTTGGTATTATCAAAATGGCCATACTTCATGACATAATCCCTCCAAATTTTTCCTTCTAGGATTATTCTAGTAGTATGGCCTTAAGTTATAAATGTATGTACTTGTTAATTTATGCTTATTTTTGGTGTGACTTGTGTAGCTGTTTTATATTAACTCATGAGCTCTGTTACCAGGAACTGGTATATCTCCTGATTCTTCTCTTGCCAGTTATTACAGATACTCTGAGCAATCTCTTCTGTTGGAACAGGAAATCTTATATCTACGATATCCTGACCGTTTTCTCTTGCCACAAGATGAGCAGTGTACTCATTGTCCCCTGTCTTTCTGTAATCAGCCAGAATAGATGCTTCGTTTCTAAGCTTCATACTGTTTGCACGAAGGTACTCATCTATCTGCTGTCTTATCGAAGGATTGATCCTGTTGCCAAAGAATTTAAGGGTTTCCTCTCCCTCTGATGTGATCTCAAGGAAGGTCCTGTTAGCCACTGTCTTTTCTATAATGAGCCTTGAAACAGCAAGTTCTGAAAAGACCTCCTGCAATGTCAGGAATGTTGTATATTCGTTTTCTAATATAAAATCGTATATCTGAGCCTTGCTAAGTGGTACTTCGCAGCGCTTCAGCATATACAAAACTATCATCTTGTATAATGTTAGGTACTGTGAACTCATATTAATGCCTTTACAGCTGCGGAAATAACGTCAGCAACTCTTGGATCAAACGCTGCGGGAAGAATGTTTACATCTGAGAGCTCTTCATCAGGAACAAGACCTGCAAGTGCCTCTGCTGCTGCAAGCTTCATCTCCTCTGTTATCTGCTTTGCGCCACCTTCAAGAGCGCCGCGGAAGATTCCGGGGAATACAAGAACGTTGTTGACCTGATTGGGGAAGTCGCTTCTTCCTGTTCCTATAACTCTGATTCCTGCTTCCTTTGCAAGATCGGGCATGATCTCGGGAACAGGATTTGCCATAGCAAACATAATGGCATCCTTGTTCATCTCGCTTGCCATCTCCTTGGTCACGATACCGGGTGCTGAAACGCCTACAAATACATCTGCTCCCTTAAGTGCATCTGCAAGACTACCTGTGAGCTGATCGGGATTGGTTACATCCATCATCTTCTCCTGCATCCAGTTAAGTCCTTCTGTAGACTTACTGAGGATACCAACCTTATCACACATAGTTACGTTCTTAAATCCATATCTAAGAAGGAGCTTAGTAATAGCTATTCCTGCACTTCCTGCACCATTTACAACAACTTTGCATTCTTCTTTTTTCTTGCCAACTACCTTAAGACCATTGATGATACCTGCAAGAACAACAATGGCAGTACCGTGCTGATCATCGTGGAATACAGGAATATCAAGCTTCTCTTTAAGTCTTTCCTCTATCTCAAAGCATCTTGGAGCTGAGATATCCTCAAGATTGATTCCGCCAAAGCCGGGAGCAAGGTAAGTTACAGCCTTAATGATCTCTTCTGTATCCTGTGTATCAAGGCAGATAGGCACTGCGTTAACTCCTCCAAACTCCTTGAAAAGTACTGCTTTTCCTTCCATAACAGGCATAGCGGCATAAGGTCCGATATTGCCAAGTCCCAGAACAGCACTTCCGTCTGAAACAACCGCAATTGTATTGGACTTGATAGTATATTTATAAGCAAGGCTCTTATCCTCTGCAATGAGCTTACATGGTTCAGCAACACCGGGTGTATATGCTATTGCAAGGTCCTCCTTGGAATTTACGGGAGCCTTGGATACGGTCTCAAGCTTTCCGTTCCACTGTTCGTGCATCTGTAGTGCTTTTTCTGCGTTGTTCATTAATCTAATCCTCCTAGAACGTCTTTCCAACTATATCATAAGCAAAGGCGACAACTTCGTCTCGCTTGTCGGTATCTATATATTTGAACACATTGTAGATCATCTTGTGTCCGCCGCCTGTGTTCTCAAGTCCAAGAGCAAGTCCCAGTGCTGCGATCTCATCACCTGCATCAACTTGTCTTGAAAGCATAAGTGCATCGATATGTCCGTTTTTGACCATCTTGGTGTAGGCATAGGCAAAGGCTGCCGCCTGAACAGCTTCTCCGGAAGTAGATGAATATCCCACCTCACTTAATATAATGGATCTGACTCTGCCTTGAGTATCAAGCATCTGCTCTTTTTGCATATATCCGGTCAGCACCTCGATATTCTCCATAGTGATACAAGGCGTTGACTCTGAATGATTGACATACTTGGATGAATTCCAGAATGCAGTGTTACCGTTGGGGAAAGAATACGGGTGAGCCGCAAGTCCCCAGTCGATATTGCCGTGGTCCCTGATAGAGGAAGCAAAGATATCAAGTACGTCCTTGGCATCGTAGTCCCCGGTCTTCTCTGTATTGTATGTCCATCTCTGATCTATAGGTATATAAACCTTGGCGCTTGCATTCTGACTCTTTATGGCATTGTAGAAAACTCGGAACGCCCTTGTATAAGCCGCTGTATATGTACCAACATCTACATGCTGCATGAAGTTATATTCTTTTCTGGCATTGACCTCATTGGCAATGATCCACATGCTGACATTGCCGTGACCTGAACCTGAATATCTGTTAGCCAAAAAACTTCCGATTGCCGCGCAGGCCTTAACACCACTTGCATCCGAAGCATTAAACATGCGGTAAGGAGCTGTAGATCCGCCTCTGGCACTTGGATGAGTTATCTCGGGAAAAGCTCCTACATTGGCATCATTGAGAATAATAGCAGCGATATCTATTCCCATACTGTTGAGATTCCTAAACAGATCATCGTAATTGTTCATAACCTGAGCGTTGAAATGATATGTAACGCCGCAATATGTATATGCTATTCCTCCTGAAGTTGTGAGGATATGTGAAAGCGGAATATTATATGCGCAGTAATTAACTCCAAGATCTGCTAATTCTCCAAGTCTTAGAGGATAGGGAAGTAATCCCTTTATAGAGCTGTGAGGCATTCCACCGTAGTTACCTCCGGCGCATGCTCCCGGATTGGTTATGTACTTGGGATGGCTAATGCTGACAAACTGTCCGTCCTTTTTGACTCCAACACGGAATTTGGAAAAGAGCCTTGTATCCGGTGCTCCTTTTTTGAGTTCTATTGAAAAAGACGTATCATCGCCCTTGTAGATCTTGGAAACAGGCTCACTCTCTGAAGAAAAATCATCCTCATATGTAGCCTGCTCAAAAAGATAATAATATTTGTCATCACTCTTGGGAATTCCCTCAGATTTAACGGCAATCTCAACCTTGCCGCCTTCCCCAATGCTACATGTTTCAATCTTGGCAAACTCTGCAGTATTGTCGGGAGTCATCTCAACAGTTGCAGGTCTTTCGGAAAGAGCGTGTGATACTGACTTACCTGCTCCTACAATCTCCTTGATTATGGAAGGATTGACGTACTCAACCTGTCTTGTACCCTGTTCTTCCAAAGACGCTTCCAATATAGGCTCCACAGCCATTTCGTCACTATCTTTACGCATATTTACTATAAGTGTGACTACCATAACTATGACAAAAATAAGCGCAGCCAATGCGGCTGAACCTGTCAGGATTACCAATCTTCTATTCCGGCGGGCTCTTTTCCCTGTATGCACTCTGCGCTTTCTTTTTTTCATGGATCCGTCTTTTTTCCTTGTCCTTTTAATTTTTTCATATGTTCTTTTATCTTGTTCTCGTATCCGTTCCCTGTAGGGCTGTAGAACTCCTTGCCATTAAGCTCATAGGGAAGATACTGCTGTTCAACATAGTGGTTTGGATAGTCGTGGGCATATTTGTAACCTATGCCGTGACCAAGCTTGGCGGCTGATTTGTAATGAGCATCCTGTAGATGAGGCGGAATCGGAAGATTTCCAGTGTCTCTTACCGTAGACAACGCATCATCAATTGCCATAATGGAAGCATTGCTCTTGGGTGCTGTTGCTATGTAACTTGCAGCCTGAGCCAAAGTTATCCGAGCCTCCGGCATACCAAGTCTCTCAACAGCAAGTGATGCTGCAACCGCGACCTGAAGGGCCTGGGGATCAGCATTTCCCACATCCTCAGAAGCACATACCATCATGCGCCTTACTATAAATTTGGGATCTTCACCTGCATTGAGCATCCTTGCAAGGTAGTAAACCGCTGCATCGGGGTCCGATCCTCTCATACTCTTGATAAAAGCTGATATTGTATCATAGTGATTGTCGCCATCTTTGTCATATCTTGCGACCTTCTTCTGAATACATTCCTCCGCCACTTCCTTGGTGATATGGATGAGTCCGTCTTCACTGCGCTCTGTCGTCATAATACCAAGCTCTATGGCATTGAGTGCATGTCTTGCATCACCGTCAGCAAGATCTGCAAGAAAATCTGCCGCATCCTGCTCAAGAACTGCTTTGTAACTGCCCATACCACGCTCTGTATCCGTGACCGCCCTGTTGAGCAGTGTCTTGATATCAGCTGCCGTAAGGGGCTTAAGTTCAAAGATAACAGACCTGGAAATAAGAGCGCCGTTCACCTCAAAATACGGATTCTCTGTGGTGGCACCAATAAGGATGACTGTTCCATCCTCTACAAAAGGAAGCAGATAGTCCTGCTGCCCCTTATTAAACCTGTGTATCTCGTCTATAAACAGTATGGTTTTCTTGCCATACATACCAAGGTTATCCTTGGCCTTTTTTACCACCTCTTCCATGTCTTTCTTGCCGGCTATGGTGGCGTTTATCTGGGTGAATTCCGCCTTGGTCGTATTGGCAATAACCTTGGCGAGAGTGGTCTTACCCGTTCCGGGAGGACCGTAAAGAATTATGGAACTTAATTTATCAGCTGAAATTGCGCGATAAAGAAGCTTGTCTTTGGCAATAATGTGCTGCTGTCCAACCACCTCATCAAGGGTCCTGGGGCGCATTCTTGCGGCAAGCGGAGACTCTTTTTCCATATTGTTTTCGCGCATATACTCAAACAAATCCATAACGCTATAATTCTACTATTTTTACCCCCAAAATGGAAGTATAATGTCTAAACAAACTCAAAAAGAAAAAGTGCGCCAAAAGCGCACTTTTCTACGTATTATAGGCATTTGTATTTATTCATCAACACTGGTAAATCCTTCAAGGACGTCCTCGGGATTATCACTTCCGCAGTCTATATATTCCAGATACTCGCCATCCACAGTACAGAAGGAAATTGCAATTTTTGACAAATTACTGATCTTCCAAATATATATCCACATTGCTATTAGTTATATCTATGATGGCGTCGCCTTCACTTGTAAGTACGGTATTTACGCCTTTTTGTGCCAATACATCCATTGTGTACTGAATATCCATATTTTTCCCTTCTGCAGAAATAATGGCATATTCAGGCTTGATATAATCAAGAAATTCCTCAAAATTCTTCTTTGCTCTTCCGTGATGAGGAACCTTTAATATAGTACTCTCAAGTCCCGGTGTCTTAATAAGCTCATCTATTCTCTCTTCAAGAGCATCTCCCGTAAAGAGCATGGACTTACCACCGTTCACCACTCTCATTGCCAGCGATGAATTGTTGCTGATATCGTCAACATAACTCTTGGAAAGAGCAGGATATATTGTAAATGAAACTCCGTCAGCTTCAAATGTAGTCTCTTTGTCGATCACCTGCTCCATGATTCCTTTTGCCTGAAGTTCTGCATAATACTCAGCCATCTCATCAGAAGTCTTGGATCTGTATGTGACATAAACATTCCCTATTTCAAAATACTTGATCACTCTGTCAGCGCCGCCAACGTGGTCCTTGTCATAGTGACTTATTATAAGAGCATCCACTTTTTTAACGCCGTGATCCTTAAGCTCCTTAACAAGCTTCTTGCCCTTTTTGTTGGTGCCTGTATCCATAACATAAGTATGATTTGTCGTCTGTATGATAAAAGAGTCAGCTTCTCCCACTTTAAGAGCTGTAACTCTAAGTGTTCCCTCCGGAACACTGTACTCCTCATTTATAGGATAATCTGCAAGCTTGCTCTCTTTGATATCCTCTTCCGGGGCACTGCACCCGCATAAACCTATTACCATCAGCAATAATGCTGCAAATATTTTTTTCTTCATCCTCTGTCCTCTCTTTCTTAAGAGCCGGGGATATAAGCTGCAATCCGGCGCAATTATTAGTTAAACAGGCCGCTACACTTTCTGGTCAGCATATTAAGAACTCTCTTTTTGTCAGTAGACCACTTGGGCTCCACAAGTAAACTCCTTGGTCCGTCTCCGGTCATCCTGTGTACCACAGTTTCCCGCGGCAAAAGAGAAATACATTCGGCCACAAGGTCAGTATACTCTTCCATTGACATGAAAGTATACTTATTTTTGTCATTTACACGGGTATTTTTGTAATCTTCATACATCTGTGTGCCTTTTAGAAGCTGAAGATTCTGTATTTTAATACCGTCAAGAGTGGGCTCCAGCTTTGATAAATACTTAATAGTTTCAAGCATATCCTTCTTTGTTTCACCGGGAAGCCCCATGATCACATGTACGATCACTTCTATTCCGGCTTTTTTAAGCCTGTTATAGGCATCCTCAAATACATCAAGGCTATATCCCCTGTGAATCTCAAGAGCTGTATTCTCATGTATAGTCTGAAGTCCAAGCTCTACCCACACCGGCTTATTTCTGTTAAGAGAAGATAGCATGGCAATAACATCCTCACCTATGCAATCAGGTCTTGTACCTATGGACAACACCTTTATATCATCTCGAAGTACTGCCTTTGTGTACAGATTCTTTAATCTGTCTATATCCCCGTAAGTGTTTGTATATGACTGAAAATAGGCTATAAAGCTTTTTGCCTCTGTCTTTCCGGCAATGCGTTTCTTGGCTTCCTCTATCTGCACATCTATAGGCGCAACTTCCGCAGCAAACTCGCCGCTCCCGCCTTCAGAGCAAAAGGTACATCCGCCTGTAAGCCTCTCTCCGTCCGGCATGACAATAGAGCCGTCTCTGTTTGGACAAGTACATCCTGATGACAGTGACAGCCTGTATATCTTTTCACCATATTTTTCTTTTAAGTAGTCAGAAAGGCGTATTGCCATTTTATCTCCCACTCTCTGTATCTTTTTTAACTACGCAAATTCACTTAAGGTTGTCCTACAATGTTCTTTACCCATACACCGCTCTTAACAAGAGTAAATCCTATAATGCACTTCCCGATTTCAACGAGAGAAACTATGAGAAATACTGACACAACAGGTATTGTAGTATATTTGCTTATGAGAAATGCAGCGGGCACAGATATTATCCACGCATAGCAGCTGTCAAACAAAAAGGTTATAGCTGTCTTGCCGCCTGATCTCATCGTAAAATAAGATACGTTTGCATATGAATGGATGGGCATGCACAGTGCAACAACCCAGATGCATCTGGTTGCAAGATATTTTATCTCGGGCTCCACATTGTAGACCTGCGGGATAAATGGTGCCGCCAGGGCAAGAAGCCCTCCCATAACAAGTGTACTAACAAAGCTAAGGGCAGCCATTCTAAATGCTGTTCTTCTGGCAGATACAAGCCTTCCCGCACCAAGTTCCTGACCGACTATGATACCTGTTGAATTACCTATTGATAAAAAGACCTCGTTAAATATCTGCGCCAATGTTCCACTTATGTTCATTGCTGCAATTATCGAAATCCCCCTTAGGGAATATGCCCGCAAAAGCGCAGCCTGTGCAAGGCTCCACAAAAACTCGTTTCCCAAAAGAGGAAGCGATCTGGACATTATGGGCCATATCAGGTCAGTAGGAATTCTAAAGTTTCTGTACAAACCGTTAAAAAAGCTATAGTGACCGTTTTTCTTGTGTGCTCCGTATACAACTATAAAAAGCTCCACAAATCTGGAAATAACAGTAGCAACCGCAGCTCCAAGAACTCCCAATTTAGGAAATCCAAACAGACCAAAAATAAGGAGCAGATTAAAGATAAAGTTAATGCCCATTGCGACCATGCTGGCCAGCATTGGAAGCGTTGTCCTTCCGGATTCTCTCATGGCGCTTGCATAAACCTGAGTAAAGCTAAAGGGGATAAGCCCTATGAGCATTATGTTAAGGTAGGCAACACCATAACCAAGAGTTTGCGTTCTCACTACTGCTTCCGTTCCTTCTGTTATATACAGTGATACGAGATATCTTGATGTATTAAACAAAAAAATAACTGCTGCAGTACATATGGTAGCAGCAGTCAGGAGCTTAAATCTGATGGAAAACCTCACTCCATCCATATCTCCTTTTCCAAAAAACTGCGTGCTGAATATTCCCGCTCCCGCAAGAGAACCCCATATGCACAGATAAAAAATAAACAGTATCTGATTGACTATAGCAACGGCTGACATAGGTATTGTTCCTACCTGTCCAACCATTACGTTATCAAGAAGTCCCACTATATTTGAAAGGGTATTCTGAACTATCATGGGTAGCACGACCATAGCTACCCTTCTATAGAAATCCGGCTCACCTATGATGCATTCCCGTAACGAAAGTCTGTATTTAATTGCCTCTTCTCTGTTTGATGTCTCGTAGCCTGTCATAATAAGTCTCCTGAAATTATTAGTCAAAAAACACCCGGCAATCAGATTGCCGGGCTATGATCGATCTTCATTATTATATTATTCAAATGGTGTTAAATGCAATATTAATATGCACCTTCAGACTCGAAAACTACAGGGATTGTCTTTAATATGAGTTTGATATCAGTTGTTATCCCCATATCCTTGATGTATTTAAGATCAAGCTCAACCCATTCATCCCACTTAATATTGGCTCTTCCGCCAACCTGCCAGTAGCATGTAAGTCCGGGTTTAACCACAAGTCTCTGCTTCTCATAGGCATTACAAGCTTCCATCTGATCCACCAAAATAGGCCTTGGTCCTACAATGCTCATATCACCTTTTATGATGTTAATAAGCTGAGGAAGCTCATCTATAGAATATTTACGAATAAAACGTCCCACATGAGTTACTCTCGGGTCGTCCTTAATCTTAAATGCATGTCCTGTCTGCTCGTTGCGCTCCTGCATACGCTGAAACTGCGCCTCTGCGTTTCTGTACATACTGCGAAACTTGTATATCTTGAAGGGTTTCATATTCTTACCCGCACGAAGCTGAGTAAAGAAAATCGGTCCACCATCTTCCATAAGTATTGCCAGCGCCGTAAGAACGAAAATCGGTGAAAGTATTATAAGCGCTACCCCCGATGCAACAATATCAAAGCAGCGTTTAAACCACTTGTAAATGTTAGCCTTGTGATCATAAATCTCCTGATATGCAAGCTCTATGATCTTGTTCTCTGACTGATCAATGACTGTCTGCTCTCTTATCGCAATCGCCATATCACATCTTCTCCTCATCATACCGATATTATTATCTCACGGGATTAATTGAAATATCGATAAAAAAATAACCATTGATATATTTACTATAACAAAAATAATCAAGAATAACCAGTAAATCCTCATTATTTTGCCATAAATATTGTGGTTGCAGATTAAAATACATCAAAATCATGTATTTCCGACCATCCCTAGTCGCTCTACATTAAATATATCGGCATGTCAGAGAATAATCTTAACGGTCTTCCTCCTTTTCCTTCTTATGTTTTCGCACACATATAATGGTAACAACAGTTCCTATGACGAATGCCACGATGGCAGTAAGAACATAACCGCCTGCCTCCTCATACAGGAGCGTAGACCCGCTGTAAATATTAGATATAGCTCCAAATCTTCCGACTCCCAAATGCTGTACCATTATAAACAGACATACAAAAAGAACAGTACTCGCAGCGCCCATGGCGTTCAAAAGCCTTCCCTCTCTCTTTTTCCTAAGTCCTGTCATCCTTTTATGAAGTTCTGCCAATCTCTCATTTTCTGTCATCAAAAACTCCTTCTAAAGCTTACTCTTATCCTTCTCACTAATATAGTGTCCAAAAACCGGAAAACTCCTAAGCAGTTTTTCATTTTTTTAGAAAAAACTTCCCGCACCACGGCAAACCTTAGTGCGGGAAGTTTTAGATTACCTTTAACCTTTGGGAGATTGCAAATACCAGTATGATCAATAGCATTGGAACCGTACTGGCGATCCAGAGACTTATTCCGGAGGTACTTACCATGATGTTGAATATGGCATGAAAGGTTATAGCAAAGCATAATACGGCAAAGGTTCCCATAATGCGGATCCAAGCCCTGTCCCACATTGAGAACAGACCAATGGCTATAGCAGTCCCGCACAGAACATGCATTGCTCCCGTTCCAAAACCTCTAAGCAATACACTGATAAGATTCTCCGTTCCGTAAGAAGTTAAGAAGCATACATTTTCAAAAGTAGCAAAACCAACGGAAACCAAGATAATTCCGTTGATAGAATTGTCTTTCCCGGCTTCAAATACAACAATGTAAAAAAGAATCGGCAAAAACTTGATACATTCTTCTACTGCCGGTGCAACAGCATGTGCCGCCGTGGCAAGGTCTATCTCAAATAGCGCTGCAAAAAAACTGCTGACATAGGCAGATAAAAGACAACAAGTCATACCTGCAAGCATAAAAGTAAGCGCTCTTCTAAAGCTCCCCTTCACACACAGAACAGCCAGAAACAAAGGCGCAGCAAGACAGATATAGGTATTCTCCATATATGTCATGTCGCCACCTCCTTACCTTTGATAATGAGATAAATAAGAAAACACAAAGAAATAAGTGCATTAAACCAGTAGTAAGGATTACTGATATCGGCGTCCTCTCTAAAAAACGAGGAAGTCCAGGATCCGTATTCTCCAAAACAATTAATAATTACCAAAATATTGAGATTACGTATGTATCTGTCTTTGATAAAAAGGACATTGCGTATTGAGCAGTACAAAAGAACTCCGGTAATTATTGCATAGATAGTATTACTTACAGGTTTACCAATCTGCATATACAAAACAGCCATTCCTGCAGCAAACGGATACGCCAAATAGGGAATAAAGCGTTTAAATCCTGCTTTATCAAATAAAGATTGAAAATCTCTACCCAAACGCCTCTCACATTCCATAAAAATAAAAAGAATCAGAAAAATGTATGATGCATACCAGCTTAGATCCGATACGACAGAAATCTGCGGAGTATCGCCATAATAGAACGCAACTGCCTGCCAGTACAGATCTCCGAGCAGGTAGCTGACATAAAACAGATTTAAAAGAACCCATGCCTTATCCCTGGTCTTATAGATAAACCAGAGTGAGATTGCCAAACAGATAAGCAGTGAAACTATCTGTATGGCAGTATCAAAAACATCCATCATCAGTTTATTTACCCTTCATCCTCTTCCTAAGAAGAACACAAAAAAGTGTAAAGGATATACCTAAACATAAAGATATAATGGCCACCATGATATAACCAAGTGCTCCGTTCTCAGCAAAAACACTTCCCGTCATACTCCCCGGTATCCCCACAGAACCGGAAACTGGAAAACGCCATATCATAAGAGCAGAGGCAATCGATAAAACCAAACATGCGGCAAAGGCAGCTGCAGTCTGTATCATGATAACCTTTTGCGTTCTCTTTTTATCAAGCACCTCCATTTTGTGGTGCAGCTTCTCTACTCTTTCCTCATATTTCATAGTGCGTTATTCCTTCTTTTTCAAGTTCTCTCCTAAGTGCCTTCTTGCCGTTCATAAGAAGGTTATCAATCTTCTTCCTGCCACAGGCCATAATCTCCGCAGCCTGTTCATAGCTTAGATCCATGGCATATTTAAGCCACAGAGCTTCTCGATACTGCTTGGGTATCAGATTAAGACACTTGTGAAGCGATCTGATGTTTTCATCATTAACAGTCTTCTTCTCAGGCGAGATCTCATCCGAGATAATATCATCGGGAAGGCTGAATTCACTGAGCTTTAATTTCTTACGCCACAAACGGCAAGCCTTATGCCTTGCCGTTTTGAAGAGGTATGCCTTAAAACACCCCTCTCCTATCTTGGGCTTTTTAACAAGGATTGCCGCAAAGGAATCCAGCATCAGATCCTCTGCGTCATGATAGTCTCCGATAAAAGAAAACAGATAAGATGCCAAAGAATCACCATAGCGAAGCAAAAGCTGATCTCCTGCTGCAGAGTCACCTTTAAGATAATCATTATATAATTCATCATCACTTGGAATGGTGTTATTATTTGGCATAATCTGTATTCTCTGCAATCCGTGTATAATGTACGCCCCTGTGGGCTATAACGTATATCAGCCCTTCAGGAATCCAATCTCACTGACAATTGGAGCCTCATTAGCCTTTCCGTTAAGAGCATTCACCAATGCAATAATTCTAACAACCACAACAACCAGTATGCCTACAAGAGCTATAAACCATCCAAGGAAAGGGATTATGCACAGAAGGCAAAGAAGGAATGTAGCGATCTCAAGCTTAACAGCCTGTTTAGCATGGAATCTGCAGAAAGGTGAATTGGTTACCAGAAGTGCGATAATAATACCGAGAACACCTAGTAAATACGGGCAACTTGCAAAAAGCTTGTTATCTGCAATATCTCTTACATCAAATTCACTTGTATGATTCTTGGGATCAAATGTCTGATACTGCTGATAAGGATTAAGCTGAGGTACAGCGGGCTGCATCTGAACCGGTCCATTCTGAGGAGCGCTCTGGGCGTTGTTTACACCCTGTACTCCTGGATTAACCTGCTCAAGACTTACTCCGCAACCTTCACAAAACTTAGCATCATCAGCAACTTGTGTGCCGCAATTAGGACATGTTTTCATAGTCATAATACCCCCTAAAACTAATTTTATTATCCAGTTTATTGTACATTTCTGCACTGTTATTTTCAAGTTTTTCACGGCTCTTCCACATGATATTTCCCCGTTTGCCACCGCGCACTTATTAGGGCATAATATAAGTGCATTTCTTATGAGGAAGGACACACACATGCACAACCTGACAATGGGCATTCTTGCCCACGTTGATGCCGGAAAAACCACACTTTCCGAAGCAATTCTTTATTTATCCGGTGCCATCAGAAAAGCTGGAAGAGTCGACCACAAAGACACTTTCCTTGATACATACGAACTTGAAAGAGCCCGCGGGATCACTATTTTTTCCAAGCAGGCTGTATTTGAATACAACGAAACGAGATTTGATCTTCTAGATACGCCGGGACACACTGATTTTTCCCCGGAGATGGAGAGGACTCTCCAGGTACTTGATATTGCCGTTCTTATGATAAGCGCACCGGATGGTGTTACAGGGCAGGTCAAGCTACTCTACAAGCTTCTAAAACACTACAACATTCCCATTGTATTATTTGTAAACAAGATGGATCAGGCACTTGCCGACAAAGAGAAATGTCTTGAGGATATCAGAACTTCTCTGTCTTCGTCATGTATTGATCTTCCGGATATTCAGGAAGAACTTGCCATGTGTGATGAAGCTCTTTTATCTGATTATTTAAACGGTAAAAAGATTGATAAAAAAGACGTATACGCACTTATAAAAAAACGCGAATGCTTCCCTGTTCTCTTTGGCTCCGCCCTTAAGATGGAGGGGGTAAAAGAACTTCTTGATCTGGTATCTGACCTGGCACCTTCATTAAACGAAGAAAGAAGTGCCTGTTCTTCAAAAGATGACTCAATAGACCAAGCTTCTTTTGGTGCAAGGGTATTTAAGATAAGCAGAGACAGTTCAGGAAACAGACTAACCCACCTTAAGATCACAAGCGGACATCTAAATGTAAGGGATGTGATCGGTGATGAGAAGATTGACCAGATAAGGATATACGCCGGTGATAAGTTTGAAGCCGTTTCCACAGCAGAAGCCGGCATGATATGCACTGTCACGGGGCTTAAGAAAACTGCCCCCGGAGAAGGCCTTGGAAATCTTGCCGGAGATACCGTCTCAGAAGTCCTGCAGCCTATACTTTCCTGCGCTCTTATCCTTCCTGAAGATATAAATCCTGTTGCAGTCTACGGTGATCTCAAGAATCTTGAAGAAGAAGAGCCCATGCTCAAAGTTTCTTTTGCAGAAGAAAGCAGATCTATCGAAGTTCGTGTAATGGGCGAAGTACAAAAAGAGATACTAAGGCACATACTAAAGACGAGATTTAATATAGATGCGGACTTTGGTCCCGCACATATCGTTTATAAAGAAACCATTGCAGAACCTGTAGAAGGTGTGGGACATTTTGAGCCTCTTCGCCACTATGCCGAAGTTCATCTTCTTATAGAACCTGCCGAGCCGGGAAGCGGTGTTTCTTTTGACAGTAATTGCAGCACCGATGATCTTGCCCTTAACTGGCAGCGTCTTATATTAACTCACCTTGCGGAAAAGAAACATCTTGGAGTCCTTACAGGTTCGGAACTTACTGATGTTAAGATTACCCTGATAGCAGGACGAGCCCACGAAAAGCATACTGAAGGCGGAGATTTCCGTCAGGCAACCTACAGAGCCGTAAGGCAGGGTCTTATGGAAGCAAGTTCAGTTCTCCTCGAACCAATTCTTGAATATAGACTTGAGGTTCCGGGAGACTGCGTCGGCAGAGCATTAAACGACATGCAGAGAATGAACGGAACTGTGTCTGCTCCGGATATTGAAGGTAATTACTCTGTTATAACAGGTACTGTTCCAGTGGCCTGTCTTGGTAACTATGCCCAGGAACTGTCCTCTTACAGTCACGGAGAAGGAAGGCTCTTTACAACTCTTAGCGGCTATAGCCCTTGCCACAACACTGAAGAAGTCCTTGAGGAATACAACTACTATCCTGATCTTGATACGGATAATCCCTCATCTTCTGTATTCTGCCAGCACGGAGCAGCAACTATCATTCCCTGGAATGAAGTCAGAGACCATATGCATATAGATACCGGATGGAGATCAGACCAGTCAGCATCTGCTGTCACAGACCTTGTGGACAATATTGATATGGAAGCTCTCAGAAATCTTCAGGCCAAAATAAACGCCAAGGAAGATAACCGCTCTTTTTCCGAAAAGCAAAAAGACTACTTTGCTGCAGAGGATGAGCTAAAAGCCATATTTGAAAGAACCTACGGTAAGATCAAGCAGCGAGGTGGCAATTCAAAAACTGAGCTTGACGAAAGCTCTTTTACCGGTGCAAATGATGACAGCGCAAGAGATCTTGCAGTTGAACAGGAAAAAGAAAAAAAGCACAGCAATCAGAACAAGAACTCCCCAGATGATCCCAATAAGGAATTTCTTCTGATAGATGGCTACAACATAATCTATGCCTCCGAAAGACTAAAGGATCTTGCAGTAACAGATCTAAAAGCTGCAAGAGATTCTCTCATAGATATTCTCTCCAATTTCCAGGGATATCGAAGGGAAGAACTCATCCTTGTATTTGATGCTTACAGGGTCAGAGGCGGTGTCGAACACATAGAAAAACAGGGTAATCTCACGGTTATATACACCAAAGAAGCCGAGACAGCGGATCAGTACATAGAAAAAGCCGCTCACATAATCAGCAAAAAATACCGCGTTAAAGTCGCCACATCAGATGCCATTGAGCAGATAATTGTTTTTGGAAGCGGTGCGATCAGAATGTCCGCAAGAGAATTATGGAAAGAAATTGAGCTCACCAATGAGCAGATCAGAGAACATATAAACAAATAAGGAGTATTATGATGAACTATCTCACATACGCTGTATACATCATTCTTCCAATTGTTTTATTATGGAAAGCCAAGCCACATAGCATCATTGGCGAATGGAACGAGGAATTTCTTTCCCTTGAGCAGACCAAAGCTTTTCAGGGTTTTCTAACTGTATGCATTATGCTTCACCACATCGGTCAGAAAACCTGCGCTTCATGGATATGGCCACCGGAGCGCATTATACACGGTCTTGATCCCTTCGTTCCCGCAGGCTATGTCATGGTTTCATTCTTCTTGTTTTTTAACGGATATGGGATATACAAGAGTTACAGAACAAAGCCCGATTATCTCAAAGGCTTTTTTAGAAAACGCATCCTGCCGGTTCTCCTGTGCATGTACCTGACAGGTTTTATCTTCTTTATTGCCCGCATCGCTCTGGGGGAAAAGATGGATTTTAAGACAGCTCTTTTGTATCTATTGAATATCAAGCTGTGTAATCCAAATTCATGGTACGTTATTGTACTCCCCTTCTTCTATGCCGCATTCTATCTGTCTTTTAGGTTTATCAAAAAAGATTGGATCGCCACAGCTACAACCTGCATGTTCGTATTTTTCTATATGCTTTTTTCAACCACTGTCGATCACAATGATTACTGGATACGCGGAGAATGGTGGTATAACAGCGTATTCCTTTTTCCTGTAGGCATAATGTTTGCCAAATATGAAAATAAAATAATACCCCATCTCAAAAAATGGTACCCTTACTACCTGACTCTGGCTCTGCCGCTATTTGTCATTATCTGCAGCACCGCGCACTCATGGCTTATCATATATTCCTATTACGGTGAGTATTGGGGTGCTCCCGATGTGGTACAAAGACGCTGCATGTGTCTTTTTATCCAGTCACTTCTCTGTGTAGTCTTCGTGTTTATCTGCCTTCTTTTGGGACTTAAGATAAAAATAGGCAATAGATTTCTTCGCTTCATGGGCGAGATAACACTGGAATTCTACATGATACATGGTCTTTTTGTAGAACTCTTCACCTACGAATTTGACGGAACACTGCCTACTCCCTATACATTCACAAATGTGCCACTATACATTATCACTGTTTTTATCCTTGGTGTTCCCTCAGCATACCTACTTCGAACCGCCATAAAAAAGATCTGTCCACAAAATAAATAATAAGGTTTCCGGTACGGAGGTATTTTTATGGAATAAAATTTCAAAAGAGCATTATTTTTGTGGAAAAAGTATTAATTTTTCATAATTAATGACCGATAATTATAGAAACATCACATTTTTTAAAAGCGGGGGTACATTCATGAAAAAGAAAAGGAATTCTGGTTTTCGTGCCAGTATGTCTGCCATTTTACTTCTGATAACATTTCCACTTATCATTGCACTTGTGGCAAGTATTATATTCAGCAACGTGCAGATGAAGAGCATTTCTAATACCGATGAGGAGATGTATTACGATATGCTCTATACAATTAATTCAGATCTCATCAATGCGGATAGAGACATGCAACAGGCCATGCTCTCCATCACCAGATATATTGCGAACTTTAAATATGCCAATATGTCTGCTTTGACAGCATATATGGATGATGTACAACTTAATATTGAAGAAACCACAACGAGAGTGGGAGAAGCCACTGCTCTTGCTCAGAAAAATCCATACCTTTTTAACACTATAACTTCTGACAGCGGTGTTACTTTCTCACAGGCTCTCGATACGTTTACAACTTATTTTGCCATCTGGCAGGATGATTACAAGAACACTCTTGGCAGCGGACAGGAATACAGTGCCGGTTCCGGTGAGATCAAGAAACTCTCCGATGACTTTGATGTAGCCAAGAACTCTCTAAACGAGATGGTTGTGATCGCAGAGAAATGGGCTCAGGAAGAAAAAGCCAATAACAAAGTGAGCATCAGCAAGAGAATAGTTGCAAGTTCAACAATCTTTGGTATTATCGCCATTGTTCTTCTTGTATTTACATTTATTATGCTCATCAACATAGTTAACAGCCTTAAGAAAATCTCTAAGTCTGTAGACAGAGTTGCTTCCGGTGATTTTGTCACCAAGATTCATCCTACCAGCATAGTCAAGGACTTTAACAAGATAGGTTCTGCTCTGGAAGGAATGCGTCATGAACTCAGAAACGCCCTTGTTAAGGTTATAGATCACGCTGACTCAGTTAATAGTAAAGCTGAGCTTGCCAAGGATTCCATCGCAAGCTCACAGAGAACCACAACAGATATCAGCTCTGCCGTTAATGATCTTGCTTCAGGCGCAACCGCTATGGCTCAGGATGTACAGAGCACTTCTTCAATCACAATCAATATCGGTTCTTCTGTTGACAGCGTTCTTGAATCAGCCAATTCAAACCTTGAGAAAGGTCGCCTTGTATACGGTGAATCCTCCAAGGTTAAGGAACAGCTTGAGCAGATAAAGCTTCAGGATCAAAAGACAGACGAGATGGCTACCAGAGTTGCAGAGTCAGTTAATGAAACTGCAAATGTTGTTGAGCAGATCTCAACAGCAGCTGAATCCATTATTTCTATAGCAAGCCAGACCAATCTTCTTGCTCTCAATGCTTCCATTGAGGCTGCAAGAGCAGGTGAAGCAGGAAGAGGATTCTCAGTAGTAGCTGACAACATCAAGAATCTTGCTGGCGATACCAATAATCTTGCTGGTGAGATCACCAACATGCTCTCTACCATAACAGATTATTCCAATACAAACAAAGAGCTCACAGAGAGCATCAAGGAAGCTACCACCAACGAGGCTGCAGCCCTTGAAGAGATGAGTGAATCCTTCGATCAGATGCTTCAGCTTCTTAAAGAGACAGAGGAAGGCAACAAGCAGATTGCTTCTCTCGTAGAGCAGATGAATTCAGATAAGGCCAACATCCTTAGCTCTGTTGAATCACTTTCAAGCATATCCGAAGAGAATGCCGCTTCAACTCAGCAGACAAGCGCTTCTCTCATGGAACTTGATACCAACATGGAATCTGTTGTTGAACAGGCTCAGGATCTTCAGAAGATTGCTGAGGAGCTCACAACCAACGTTAAATACTTCAAGGTTACTCTTCCCAGCGAAACCGCAGAGGCAGCCATAGAAGCAATAAATGCCGCAGGCACCAAAGAAGCTCCTGCCGAAGCTCCTAAAGCATAAGCATTTGTGATTAATAAAACATCCCCGCCCGGGCGAGCCATTACAGCAGTCTTTTTGCTGCGATGGTTCGCCCGGGCGGGGATGTCTTGTTATTGCAAAGGTGCTTCATCTCCAGTAGGCGTCTATTTCTTTTTGGCTGTAGTCTATGAGCTTAACGCCGTCGTATACATGGCCTATGGTAAATACTGCTTCAAGTCCCGTTCTTGTTTCTTCTCTCCTGCCCTGATCGGCTCTGAAATTGCCAAGAGAATAGTATACAAGCATCTTTCCGCCATCCGGTCTATCAAGCATTTCTGTCTTCTGCACAACGTGGGGATGGCTTCCGATGACAACATCGGCTCCGCCCAAGGCAAAGATTCTTGCCATTCTCTCCTGGAAGGAATCTGTTTCTTTTTGATACTCCTGCCCCCAATGAGCAAAGACAATGACGAAATCCGCTTCTTTTCTTGCTCCTTTAAGATCGTTTAATAGCTTTTTTTCATCCTCACTTAAATTATCTGTATCTGTAATATCCGCGCCATCCTCAATATCGCCGATATCCCTTGGAAGGTAATGTATCATATTGGGACGCTTTTCTGATATATCTCCCATATTTGTTCCATAAGTATATGACAAAAGAGCTATCTTCATGCCATTCTTGCTTATAACTTCATAAGGCCTGTACTCAGTATCGGTGCTACTCTGAATGCCCACACAGGTAATACCGTTCTCCTTATAAAAAGAATAGCTTAGATCAATTCCCTGAACTCCTCTGTCAAGCACATGGTTGTTTGCGCAGGATACCACGTCAAAGCCTGCTTTTGCGATGGCATCTCCAACTTCCATGGGAGAACCAAAACTTGGATAACCTCCTACCATGTTATCCTTATCAACCAGAACCGTTTCTGCGTTAAGAGCTGCTATGTCCGCATCTTGTATATCTTCAAGAAAAGGCTTATACAGGAAATCAAACTTTCCTCCCTCTTTAGCCCTTGCATATTCATATATCGGAGCATGGATAAGATTATCACCAAAAGCCACGAACTTAATCTCACTATCAAAAATCTTAAGCCCCCAGCTATCCCAGGTCCACAAAGTGGATTTCCCGTCAATACTCTCAACCAGAAGAATCGCATCATTTTTTTCCATGATCTTCATACGGTTTACATCGATTCCCGTCTCAGAAGCTCCCCATTTATGAGCCGCTGTTCCGTCGGCATTTAGGTCAAACAAGAAAATATGCTGAGAATAGTTTTTCTCATCACTCTTGATCCAAAACGGCCTGTGCTTACCATAGATACCTCTTTTCCACAAAAGAACTATCATCTCCGGCTCGTTATCCCTGTCAATATCGGTAACAAGCACATCCTGTATCTTAAAGCTCTTATCCGCGGTAAAGGTCACTTCTCCCTCGCTATTTCTCACTTCCAGCTTCTTGCCATGGAGTATTACCTTGTTGGTACCTACCTCTATCTCTTTTTCTGTCCATATCACCCACGAAGGAATTCGGTTAATTCTGATGACCATCAGCGCAACGCAAATAGCTACTACTATTCCAAGGAATAGCAGTAGCCATATTTTCTTTTTACTTATGGATGATAATATCCTTAATTTCTTCATTCCTGTTCCACTTTGTAGCTCTGTGTCCAAGCAGGCTGTTCGTAGGTCTGAGTATTTTCAACCCAGTTCCATTCATCATCAAAATGGCCGCCCCTAAGCGCCTCTCTCCACTGTATATCTGTAAGTCTGTCACTGGCGGGCTGTTCAAACTGGTAGAAAGAGTAAACGCTTCCGGTTCCAAGATGAAGCTCTCCGTCTATAGGAAATACCACATATACACACTCTGCCCATCCGGTACCAACTTCAAGTACTGTTCCGTTTGGATCTGTTGCTATATCTGCGACTATAGGGCATGGTGCCTCACTTGCAGCTTGAACGTCCGGTATATCCTGTGTTGCTTCCTTCCAGAAATGCTCTATATAACCGCCATAGCTGCGAATGTACTCATATTCATCATCTGTAAGACCTTCATTCTTAAGCTCTTTTTCAGAAATTGTAAGGAGTGTTCCGGCAATCTCAGAGAGCTTATCAAGATCCTCTTTGTTTGTATCATCAAGCATGCCCAGTTTATCAAGTCCCTCTTTCGTCTTTTCTGAAAGGAACTTAAATCTACTGTATACTACAGGCTGAGGATCAACATATCCTCTGTCATCGGGAACATCCTCATCTCCATCTCCCATCTCAGCCATCATCTGCTTGGTATAAAGAATCGTATCATGCTTGAGCTCAGCATAAGAACCTGCAAACGTCTCAAGATTCTTCTTGACCCATTCATCATTCTGCATATAGGAAGGATATCCCTCACCCTTTTTCTCAAGAAGAGGTCTTAAAGTGTTGAGCCATCCCGAATACAGACTTGCGTTCCATATAGTAGGATCAGAATTGTTAAAATGCTCTTTGGCTGTTGCCATATTCTCTGTATAGTTCTGATAATCAGTGGCTCCTTGCTCGGTAAGGATCTCCATAGCCTTTTCCGATCCAAGTGCTGCCGCTGTATCAAGGGTATCAGGAAGCGTTCTCTGCTCTCCCTTTGAATTCTCCTTAACTGAAGAATATACAAGCCTTTGCATGATAGCTTCATCTATCGTAAATCTCTGTCCCATAAATCTGTATGAAGGAACTACAGGGTCTTCTCCGGCTGCCACGGGTACAGAATTGATCTCGGGAGCCTTAAGATTCTTAAGGGAACCGCAAAGCTTATCAAATGCATCTTTGTTGGATGAAAGATCTGCAGCAGCAGGAATACTTCCATAGCTATCATTTACAAGCTGAATCATCTCATTATATCCGGGATCGTCTGATGCACCGGCAAAGAAAGAAGTTACACTGTAGATACTGTTCCACAGATCCTTATTGGCTTCAGTAGCCAAAGTCTGAAGAACTGCACTTTTAATACTGTCTTCATTGTTAAAAGAAAATGCGGCTCTTCCATACCACATCATAGCTCTGAAATACTTCTCAAGCTGCTCATCACCATCGTAATAGCCTCTTGGCTTATACTGACTGTAATCCTCATCAATGCCCGTTACCACATTTTGTTCAAGGGAATTCGCAGCCATGATCTTATCTATTTCATTCTGAACAGCATTATCAAAGTCGCTTCCATTCACACTTGCAGGAACAGCGGCACTGTCATCCAAAAGCTTACAACCTATATAAAAGAACTCTAGATTAGTAAGAGCTGCCGATTCATAATCGGTACCTTTAAGTGAATTATACTGTTCCTCAGAAGCAGCGCACATGGCCTTACTCAACTCACCAAGCTTATCTGCAAGATACTTTTTCTCTGTATCCTTCATCAGGTAAGAAAAATACAAATGATAGGTGTGCATAAGAGAATCAACAGTTACAAAACTGGGCGTAAGGCTGTATCTATTTCCCTCATAGCACTCAAAAAACTCGGAAGATCCATCTTTTGTAACAGCAAAGTTATTCTTACTGATCATCTTCCTAATGGAAACTGCATTGGGAGAATCACTTCCGATATAAACTTGTCTGCTGTTAAGAACAACATTGGAAAAATCATCATTTACATCATAAGCAGGGATTGAAGGGACAAGATTCTCATCATAATATTTTACTTCTTCGTTTCCAAGAAGAGGCTCTGCTCCTGTAATGGAAAGCGCCTGGCCTTCTTTTTCAGTATTACCTGCTGAATCCCCCGCATCTGCGCTGTTATCAGCACTCACAGATGCATCCGTTTCGCTCTTATCCGCACCTGTGTTTGATGCAGAAGAACAACCTGATGCAATGAGTGCAACCGCTAATAAACAAGCTACTACTCTCTTTTTCATTTTTAGTCTCCTTTATAAACGTATTCATATTATCAGCAAAGATTTCTCACTATACCGATTGATACATAATTATCTAATATTGCTCCATAATCTGTCAATTCCTCATATTCCGGAGAATAAATCCCATCTACCATCAAACTCACTCCTCCGTTAGCAAATTCTTCAACAGCCTTGTATCTGTCAGTATAAAAAGCCTTCCTTGACACTTTTCTGTCGTGGAGAACTCCTTTACATTCCTCAAGGCGGCAGTGAGGGAAATTAACATTCCATATCTGCCCCGGAACATAGTCTTTCTCCATCAGTTCTTCCAGAACCTCCTCCAGATATCTGTCTGTAACCTCATGGCAACCGGTTATTCCCTCGGAAAGGGCTATAGAAAGATATCCTTGGAACTCTCCCTCAAAGGCGGCTCCTGCCGTTGCAGAATACTGAATATCCGAAGCCACATTGTAACCGAAATTGATCCCGGAAAGAACCACATCCGGCTTATCAGGCATGATATTAAGGGTTCCAACTCTTACACAGTCACCCGGTGTTCCGCTACAAGAAAAAGCGTGAACTCCCTCCACAGAAAACTCATGAGGATGCACATCAATAGGATGTCTCAACGTAATACTATGCGACGCAGCGCTCCGCTGGCTTTCCGGAGCCACTATCCACACTTCGCCAAACTTCTTCGCAGTTTCAGCCAGTCTGACAATTCCGTCAGATTCTATTCCGTCATCATTTGTTATAAATATCTTTTTGCTCATACGCTCCCCTTTTTTCACATTTATCCCATTATATCATTGCTTATTAAATCTTCCCACATTCAGAATCCCCATAATATCGATTCATACATGAGAAATTAGGGTTAAATAAAATAATTATGAAGAATTGAAAATATACTTGCAGTAGATGTAAGTGTGCGCTAAAATGATTTCGCGCAATCTTTTTTGCGCAAAAAGGAGTTCAAGATGAGCTTAAAAGATTTATTCTTTGGAAATGATACAGAGAACGAAAGTGAGGAGACTATTTTGGCTAACGAAGAAGTAAAAAATGAAGAAACTGCCGCTAACGAGGCTCTCGTTACAGCAGATATGCTTGTAAGCGATCTTATTACCAAACATCCGCTTGCTGCACAGTTTCTTATGGAGTGCGGTATGGGATGTATCTACTGCCCTGCATCACAGATGGAATCACTTGCAGAGGCATGTGCTGTTCATGGAATTGACGGCGAAGAGATTGTAGACGCACTCAACGATTATCTTATCGAGCACAACGCTTAATACGGCAGCAAAAAAGCGCTCCCAAAAGGGGCGCTTTTTTTATACATATCGTGAGAATTTCTCAAGCAAAATCCTTTATTCAACAAGATATTTCTCTACAACCTTCTTATTATCCTTTACCGGAAATACCATTTAGCATAATATCGATCATAGCTTCCAAAGAATCTTCATAAACAATCTCTGCCTTTGTAAGCTCATCAGATCCGAGGAACTTCTCGATCGCTCCCTCTATCATAAGCTTTATAACTGTGATAGGGACTCTGCGAATTAGTCCCTCATCCATAGCCTTGTTTATGAGTTTCTCCGTATCAGCCCAGTCTCTCTCTATCCTTCCGGTAAACTTTCTGTATACTTCCGGATGTTTGTCTTTAAGCTGATATATCATTCTATAGTCTATATGCTTATATTTATCAGGAAGACAAGTTATAAGCTTAGAGATTTTCTCTACGAGCCCAAGTGAGTCATCAGCAATTATCTGCGCCTCTTTCTCTTTTAACGCAGAAAACCCATAGTCAACGGTTGTCATAAACAACTCGTCCTTGTCCTTAAACTCCTTATAAATAGTCTTCTTACTGATATGAAGCGCCGTGGAAACATCATCCATGGTAAACTTCATTCCTTTGTCATTAAACTGACGTATTACTTCCTCTACGATGCTAACCTTTATTTCTGTCAATTTTTTTCCCCTTTTATAAACGTTGGCATTGATATAATATCAATGTTATGCCAGAACAGCCTTAAGATAATCCCATACACGGGCTGTTGAAGCAACAGAAAGCTTTTCCTTGGTGGAATGAATATCCTTCATATCAGGACCTATTGAGATACAATCAAGTCCCGGGATCTTATAACAAAAGATTCCGCACTCCAGACCTGCATGAATTGCTTCCACCTTAGGTTCCTTTCCATATAACTTCTTATAAACTTCAACCATGTGATCACGAAGTTCAGAATGGCTTCTGTACTGCCAGCCGGGATATCTTCCTGCAGAATGTACCTCACATCCAAGAAGTCCCGCTATTGTCTCAAGCTTCTTATCAAGAGCATCAAATGCAGAATCTACACTGCTTCTAAGAGCCTGTACTACAAGAACGCTGTCATCAGTTGTCTTAACTATTCCCATATTAAGAGATGTCTCAACAAGGCCGTCAATAGCAGCGCTCATAGCCTGTACACCATCGGGCATGATGCCTATAAGTTTCACAAGATTCTGTGTAGTCTTATCATCCATACATGAAGCTGTCTGATTCTCTTTCTCAGCAAAAGAGATTACAAGTCCCGGATCCTTAAGTTCATATTCACTCTTTATTCCTTCAAAAGTTTTAACTACTATTTCTTTTGCCTTTTCTATATCTTTTTTATCTATCAGGACAAAGCTCTCGCAATCTGTAGGAATGGCATTATCCGCAACTCCTCCCTCTATACTGATGACATTGATGGATATCTCATCAAGAAGTGCACTAAGCACTCGATTACAAATGATGTTTGCATTTCCTCTTCCGTACTTGATCATCTCACCTGAGTGTCCACCCTGAAGGCCTGATACAGACACTCTGCAGATTACGCCGTTTTTCTCAACCCTGGTCACAGGAAGTTTGCTGTTAAATCCGGATCCGCCTGCACAGCTGGTGATAAATACTCCCTCTTCTTCGTTGTCTATATTTATCATCTTCTTGCCACTTAGCATAGAAAGATCAAGCTGCGCTGCTCCCAGCATACCGATCTCCTCATCGGTAGTAATGATAAGCTCTAGAGGTGGATGGGGAATATCCTTGGAATCAAGTATCGCAAGAATATAAGCAACTGCTATTCCGTCATCTCCTCCAAGACTTGTGCCCTCTGCCCAGACATACTCACCGTCAGTTGTGACCTTTAGGCCGTCATTCAACATATTAATGTTGCAATCTGATTCCTTAACCGCAACCATGTCCATATGTCCCTGTAAAATAACGGTTTCTCTGTCCTCGTATCCCGGAGTGGCAGGTGCCTTGATGATAACGTTAAGAGCATCATCCTGCCACACTTCAAAACCTCTTTCCCTTGCAAAAGAAACAAGATAGTCGCTGATCTTCTGCAGATTTCGAGATCCATGCGGTATATTACAGATCTCCTCAAAAAAATGAAAAACCTCTTTGGGTTCAATATTTGATAAAGCTGCCATGTCATACCTCCTTACGGCAAAAAAATAGAAGTCTCGATCGTCTCGAGACTCCTATATTTTATCTTAAAAAAAATATTATATCAATCGGCGTTTCCGCCTCTAATACACAACGTAAAGCGATAAAAATAACTATTAAGCAATCTTAGTCTTAGCAAGCTCTGCAAGTGTCTTGAATCCCTCAGGATCGTTAACTGCAAGCTCAGCGAGCATCTTTCTGTTGATGTCTACACCAGCAAGCTTAAGACCATGCATCATGTTGCTGTATGAAAGTCCGTTAATTCTTGCAGCTGCGTTGATACGAGTGATCCAAAGAGATCTCATATCTCTCTTCTTCTGCTTACGTCCAGCGAAAGCTGAAGTAAGTGCTCTCATAACTGACTGCTTAGCTACTCTATACTGCTTAGATCTTGCTCCTCTATATCCTTTTGCAAGCTTTAATACTCTATTGTGCTTCTTCTTGGCATTTAATGCGCCTTTAACTCTTGCCATCTTAATATCCTCCTAAATTAATCAAATAACAAAATATCTTAACTAAGTGCCCTAATTATGCATAGGGAAGAATGCTCTTCATTACCTTTACATTTGTTGCATCAACAAGTCCGGCATGTCTAAGGTTTCTCTTTCTCTTTGTGGACTTCTTTGTTAAGATGTGGCGCTTATACGCTTTGTTTCTCATGAGCTTGCCTGTGCCTGTAACCTTGAATCTCTTGGCAGCAGCTCTCTTTGTCTTCATCTTTTGCTGCATAACTAAATCCTCCTATAACTCTGATAATTTTGTACTTCTTGTATTTTTAACCAAGTAATATGGTAAAAATCCCTTAGTTCTTTTTCTCGGCAAGGAACATGGTCATGGAACGTCCCTCAACCTTTGGCTGCTTCTCAACAACCGCAACATCAGAAAGTGCCTCGGCAAAATCTGTGAGAATGTGAACACTTGCGCCCATGTGGGCCATCTCACGTCCGCGGAAACGAAGAGTGATCTTTACTCTGTTTCCTTTCTCAAGGAACTTCTTGGCTGCATTGACCTTGGTGTTAAGATCATTGGTGTCGATGTTGGGAGAAAGTCTGATCTCCTTGATTTCAACGGTCTTCTGTTTCTTACGGGCCTCTTTCTCCTTGCGGAGCTGCTCGTACTTGAACTTGCCATAATCAACGACTCTGCAAACAGGCGGATTGGCAGTGGGAGCTATAAGGACAAGGTCAACTCCCTCATCTTCTGCGATCTTCCTGGCGTCCTGAATTGACATAACTCCAAGCTGATCCCCTTCAATACCGATTACACGTACCTCTTTAGCTCTGATCTGTTCGTTAATAAATAACTCGCTAATGGCTTTACCCTCCAAATGAAATAAAAAAATGGATACATTCGCATATGTATCCACCTGAAATCAATCGCAAATTCCGGCTCTGATAAAAGCTTCCGACCGGATATTTGAAAAGATATTAACCGCTACTGGCTGTGCCGCAGGGTGAGAGTGGATACTCTGCTTTGTTTTTAAACACTGATATAAATTAACATAATGGAAGTCGCTTGTCAATGGTTTTTTGGAAAAACATTGCTCTTTAGCTTCTTTTTAATGAAATGACACCAAAAAACAATGCCGCCATTGTGCAGAGCATGCTGCCCTCTTTGAGCCACATCGCCATAGAAAGAGGGTTTGCTTTTCCAAGCAGCACCGGAAGATCCTCAATAAAAATATGTATGAGGAACGGAGCCGCAAAAATAGCTGCCAGAATATAAGGAGTTCTTATAACACCGCGAACTGTCAAAAGCCACAGGACCACAATTGAACTGTACAGTACGATGCATGCAACGTGATGGAGCATTCCGGTGTATCTTGGATCGATAAAGAGCTTGAAGATGAATGACAGTATTCCAAGGGTGAGCGGAAAAACTGAAAGCCAAAAGCTCTTTTTACCAAATAGTACCATCACCACGATCATCAGTATAGCACTCAGCACCGGCAAGATCACCTGGGTGATCACATAAAATGGTTTGTCAAAATGCTCGGTGTAGCCCGCTATCCTTAAGGGCACGCACAGTACAAAGAGAATCATCGAGATAATTGCTGTTGCAGATTTGTAGTCAACCGTGAACATTGTAGAACTTCTCCAGCTCTTTTCTGGTTTCACTTAGAGCTCTTTTTGTGCTCTCGTTTCTTGTCGGGAATTCAAACATCTTATAAATATAGCCCTGCTCTTTGGCAATCTCCCAACTCTTTGGATACACAAGTTCAAAAGCAAGCGCGATATGCCCTATCAGATGTTCGGCCGGAGAAACCATCACATCGCGGTTCACCGCATGGTGCTCTCTGACCTGATCCATGACCTTCTCGGATACTCCTGAGGTGAGGAGCACTTCCTCAGTTACGTTGTAGATCTCCTCCATTGGGGTTTCTACGTTGACCCGCAGAATGTCCACCTTATCAGCATCACGCAGGATATTGCAAAAGACAAGGGTCCGTCCCTCCAATGTTTCGCTCATCCTGTATTTGTTGTGCTGTCTTATTACTGTTTCAAGAAGTTCGTCGCAGGATCTGTCTGATGTGTAGCCGTCTATCAGCCTGTCTTTTCCAAAAAGAAGGTCGGCGCCAAACTCTGCGTGGTCAACGGATTCAGAGTCAATAAAGGTGTTATATCTTTTAACCTGCTCAAATCTTCCCACGTCGTGGAGCATGCCTGAAAGCCAGGCCAGTTCAACATCTTCGTCCGGAAGGCCGATAGATCTTGCGATCTTCTCGCAGTTGTCGGCGACGCGGTAGGTGTGGGCGATCTTGAGGGCAATCTTGGGGTCCTCGGGATCGTAGCCTCTGGTGTATGCAGCAAAGGTTTCCTTTACTGACTGTCTGTCAAATGTCATCGTGTAAGCCTCATCATAAATATAGAATATTCGTCGTTCTGGAAGTCCAGATCAGGGGAGTTTTCCCCGCCGCCGTTGGTGCTGCGCTTGATCTCGGCGTAGAATTCTTCGCCCTGGTTTACCATGTCCATGACTGACATAGGGAAGCCGTATTCTGTGGCGATGGCGCAGAAGTCAGCAAGGGGGTTGTTGGATTGACGGGTGTTTAGTAGTTTTTGTTTGAGGTCGTTGTCTTTTTGGGCTTTTTCTAGTAGTTCGTCGAGTTTTTCAGTAATTTCCATAGTGTTCCTCCTCCTTGTGACTTTGTTATTATCACTAATAGTACCATATCAATTATAATAGGAATAGTAAGAAATAGGCGGAAGGGGGATAAATATGGATGATGATAAGCTGCTGCTTGGCAGGATCAAGGATCTGGCGAGGCGGGCGGATGAGAATAATTATGTGACGCATACGGATTTTCTCTCAAGATCGGAGCTGCATGATGTGCTGGCGCTTTGTGCGGCGGAGGGGATGATCACGGGGGAAAACAGGATCAATGGTGTTGAGTACTGTATTTATGGCGGGGTTGAGGATCCTGACAGGGGTGTGATATGTCTTTTGCCATCTTATCTTGATGCGTGTGAATTTCTTGAGCAGGATGAGGGGCTGGGGGATATTGTAAGCTGTATTCTGATTGAGCCGGCGAACAGGAAGTTTGCGGATGAGCTGACGCACAGGGATTATCTGGGATCGCTGATGAATCTGGGAATAGAGAGAAACAGGATCGGCGATATCAGATCTGATGATTCCAGGGGATTTGTCTTTGTTATGAGTGAGGTTGCGGGGCTTATATGTGATGAGCTGTGCAGGATCAGGCATACGACGGTTAAATGTAGTATTGTTCCGGCTTCGGCCTGTGATATAGTTCCAAAATTCAAGGAAATTGAGGGTACTGTTTCATCGGAGAGAATTGATGCGATACTGGCGCTGGTGTTCAGGCTCAGCAGGAATAAGGCTCAGGACCTTATTGCCTCGGAGAGCGTGATAATTGATGGCAAGACCATAACAAGTCCGGCGGTTACCCTTAAGCAGGGGATGCGGGTTTCCGTCAGGGGCCATGGCAAATTTGAGTATGACGGGCTCCAGGGATCAACGAGAAAAGGCAGGCTTTCCGTGAAAATTAAGCTCTTTGCATAGTGTGTGACATTTGTGTGATAAACAAAGTGATAAAGTATCTTCATCGGTTGACGAAATCGTTTAAATCAAAAGAAACAAAGAAAGCGGGGATTTAACAATGAAGAAGATACTTACAACAATCGTAGGCGTAGCTGCAGCAATTATGCTGTTTTTCCAGGGAGCAGGAGTTGCAAATGTAGCATTTGCAGCTAATTATACGGCAGCCTCTGTAAAGCAGTCACAGTTTGAAGCCGGCATTTATGGAAACAACAAAAATGGTGATGAGATCGCAGTTGCTCTTTACAACACCGGATCAAAGAATATTGCATTCATCACTGACGGAAAGGTTTCATTCTACGACACATACACAATTACTCCTACTACTTTAGACGGTGCATCAAATGCACAGTATTTCAATATTGGAGGAGTTACCTTCACATATTTCGAGATTGGAAAAGACATGTACATCCTTACAGATGACGGAGATATTTACGCTGTTGGAGAGCTGTCAGCATACGAGGCAGAGCAGATCAGGAAATAAGTAAACAAAAAATATGGAGGTGCATATCAGTGATATGCACCTCCTTTTATTTTGCTCAAAAGCTATTATTCATTAAGTATTTCTTCCCAATATTCAGGGTCGATATCTTCAAGAATTACATCAAGGAGCTTCGCGCTGGAATAAGCAGCGAACGGACGGATATCTCCTTCTGTTGCGGATTTATTGCCATCAGCAAAATCCTGAACAGTCTTTATTACCATCCATTTTGTATCTAAAAGATCAGCAGCTGCAGCTAGTGCGTAGCCTTCCATATCCAGTGCCACTGTATCATCCTGCATCTCGGCAATACGCTGCATAACGGTCGGGTCATCCACAACTACAGCGCCGCTGGCCATGGAATGGAATGAAACGGCAACATCCTCTGGCGCATCTTTATACCCTTCGCAGATCTTGTCGATCATATCCTTATTGTCGAGAACCTCAGAGCTTATGTACTCAGAGAGCATATAGTCCATAGGTCTGGTCTTGGGTCTGGGAGCAAATCTATCCTCATACTGCTTGCCTTCCGCATAATCGAATACGCTGGAAGCGATCACTATATCTCCGAGATTCGCCTTACCTGAACGGCCGGCACATATTCCCGTCATGCATACCAGATCAGGTTCAAATGCCAGGATTGCTCTTGTGCAAAGGCTTGAGCAATAGGTCATGCCCATATATGGCTGCATTACAACAACAATGTCCAGGCCATGTCTCTTAAAGCGATAGTATGAAAAATCGTACTTGGCAGCTGTGTCGTAGCAGCGCTCCGCATTTTCTACATCGAAAGCCTTCAAAACACCATCAAGCTCAACGGTAACAGCAACCTGAATTACCACATCAGCTGGTTCCGGTGACGGTAGATCAGCCTTTTCGGCTTTAGTCATCTTTTTCGTGGATGAATCAGATTCATCTTTATCTTTTTCATCCTTATCTTTGTCATCATCTTCTTTTTCTTCTGTCTCTGTCTGTTCAGTTTCTTTCGAAGGGTCAGTTCCCGCTCTCGCGATAAGTTGAGAAACCTGACCTACACCGAAATCACCAAGAGCCAGATATCCCGGCTGATCAGAGGCACAACCGGTAAGCACAAGCATGATAATACAGATAAGAATACTGCAACTTCTTTTAATTGTTTTTTCCATAGACACGCACCCTTTTAACAAAACAACTATAGTTTTACTCCTTAATTATATACTAGTCGTTATCAAAAAATGTGAAATATAGTCAAGTTTATATTTTTTTAATGTTATATGCTCTCTGATCAGTACAGCTCATCCAGCAAGATGTAGTATCTGATTTTCTCCATGTTGGGCTCGATGCCAAGGGCATCAAAGAGCTTCTGTGACTGAACATCAGGGTAGACATTGCCGCCGTAAGCACCTTCACTGTTCCAGCGAAGACTCCGGTAGCAAAGAGCTATGTCTCTCCATTTATCTCCGATTCCGGTATCTCCAAGATCAATTAAGCCGCTGACTTTGCCATTTTCCAGAAAGATATTGGGGAGGCAAAAGTCACCATGTGAAAGAACCGGCTCATAATCAGGCCTGTTGTTTTCAAGCCATTCAAGCAGCTCCTTCGGATCCTTAAAGCCGCCCTCTCCAAAAGTAGAAGGCTCTGAATCACTGAGGTCCACCAGATTATTTTCTACTCTCATTCTGGCCTCTGCCAATTCTGCGTCCAGAGTCCTGTTTCGAGGACAGCCCGTGACATCTATGCTCCACAGCATTCTGAAAGCCTGCGCCAGTCCTTCTATCAGCACCTTGGGGCGCTCCATATAATATTTAGCGCAGGACATTTTCCCGCGTACTTTGCTCATAAGCAGGTACTGATATTCAGAATTGGATTCATAGCAAAGAACTTTCGGAACAGGAAGCTTTCCATCCAGCCATCGCATTACTTCGACGGTCTCTTCATTCTGTTTTTGAAATGGCGATATCTTCAGCACGCAGTCGTCAAAGGCCATGACTTTTGCCTCTGACATGCCCACTTCATTAGCTATGTAGTCCTTTCCTGATATCAGGTTCTTTATTTTTTCCGGTAAGTAAATTTCTTTTTCCATAGCTGTATTATACTCAATCACTGACCGAGTAGTATCCTGTCATTATCCAGCCTGTTGCCGGATGCTTTTGAGAACAGATCAAGCAGGTCATCGACTGTAAGCTTTGAGCGTTCTTCTCCGGAAACGTCAACAACTACATTGCCGTCGTTCATCATGATTGTTCTGTTGCCGCTAGACAGCGCAGACTCCATGTTATGAGTGATCATCATGCAGGTTATCTTGTTCTCCTGCACCATCTTATTCGTGATTTCCATAACCTTCTCAGAGGTTGCAGGATCAAGTGCAGCGGTATGTTCATCAAGGAGCAAAAGCCTGGGTGTATTGAACGTAGCCATCATCAAGGTCAGAGCCTGTCTCTGTCCACCTGACAACAGCCCAACAGGATGTTGCATCCTGTCTTCAAGGCCCATGTTAAGAAGGGCCAGTCTTTCTCTGAATTCCTTCTTTTCTTTTTTGTCTACGGATGATAGCCATCCGCCCTTGCCGGCAGCCAGAGCCAGATTCTCTTCAATGGTCATGCCGGGAGCTGTGCCTTTAAGAGGGTCCTGAAACAGGCGTCCTATTACTTTGGCTCTTTCATGATCCGGTGTCATGGTGATGTTTTTTCCATCAAGAATGATGCTTCCCTTATCAGTCAGAAACGTTCCCGCGATCAGATTAAAGAGTGTGGATTTGCCAGCACCGTTTGATCCGATTATAGTAATAAAATCACCATCAGCAACCTCAAGGGACAGATTATCGAACACCTTCTTTTCGCTGGGAGTCCCGGGTTCAAAAGTTTTGTAGATATTCTTAAGACTGAGCATTATCTCGTCCCTCCTTTCTGACCTTCATAGCCCTGATAATCAGAGGCATCTGAGACTTTAAGTAAGGACCGGATATAGCCAGAATTACTATCACAGATGAAATGAGCTTAAGCATATAAGCGGGCATCTTGAATCTGAGGGCAACTGTATACACCAGTCTGAATATAAATGATCCCAGCAGTGTACCTGCAATCCTCACCGGTATGCTCTTATGAAGGAAAAAGACATTTCCAATAAGCAGTGAAGCCAGCGCTATCGTTACCATGCCGGTTCCGATGTCTATGTTGGCAGATTTCTGATACTGAGCCATAAGGCATCCTGAAAGACCTGTGAACGCATTGGCAACACACAGTCCTACTATCGTAGTCATGACCGGGTTGATGCTGGATGAACGCACCATATCAGGGTTATTACCGGTAGCTCTTATTGCCAGACCTATCCTTGTCCTTAAGAAGAAATGCTGAAAAACGCAGACAAGCGCTACTGCGATAATTATCACGATCAGCCTGGAATACTCTTCCGCCGCCCCACCTGAAAGGACATGCTCCAGTTTGGTGAATACTGTATCTGTCTTATTCATGTTAAGAAGCGATGCTCCGCCCATTATGGCGATGTTGACGGAATACAGTCCCGTGTTTACCACTATTCCTGCCAGCAGTGAATCAACACCCATCTTAGTCTGTAGAATGGCTGTTATGAATCCCGATAGGACGCCTGCGCACATAGCTGCAATAATTGACAGATACGGATATCCCGCCAGTGCAACTACAGCTCCGACGGATGCCCCAAGAGTGAAGCATCCGTCGGTAGAAAGGTCACATACATTAAGCATTGAATAACTTAAGAACAATGCAAGTACCGTAATAGAACTGATAAGGCCCAATTCAAGAGCCGTTTTAAGTAATGATAAGCTCATATCAATCAAAACTCTCCGCTGTTGTTATTTCATTTACTGATGTGCAGTAAGGAGCGAACGCTTCCTTGATGGCTGCAAAGTCAAGTCCAAGTGCGCTGCAGGTCTCGGTATTAACTGTAGCAGTACCGTTGTCGAAGGTCTTAACTGCAAGTGTTGCAGGATCTTTTCCGTCCAGAAGAATGTCTTTTACCATATACGCAGTCTCAACACCGAGGTTGGCGTAGTCAACTCCGTATCCGAGGAATGCTCCGTTAAGGGCAAAAGAGTCAGCTCCTGTATAGTGAGGGATACCGGCCTTTGCCAGTGTCTCATAAATAGAGAGCTCAGCCTGCATGATAGTGTTGTCCTGTGGGGTAAACACAGCATCTACTCCATCTGATACAAGTGCTTCTGCTGCAAGGGCTACCTCGTCAACGCTGGTTCCTGTGCGCTCAACGTACTCAATTCCCTTGGCATCAAGATATGCCTTGGCATCTGCGATAGGAGTTGTGGATGCATCCTGTCCGGCATCATACAAAAGACCGATCTTTTTGGCTGAAGGGTTAGCAGCAAATATAAGGTTCATTACAGCATCGGTATCAAGATAATCGGATGTGCCGGTGATCTTTGATCCGGGAGCCTCAAGAGATTCCACAAGGCCTGCTGCCACGGGATCAGTTACTGCTGAGAAAACAATCGGGATATTGGAATCAGCAGCCTGCATGGACATAGCCACCGGTGTTGCCACACCTATCATCAGATCCACATCATCAGCGATGAAGTTGGCAACTATCTGATTAAGAACGTTGGCATCTGCATTGCAGTTGTCATATTCGACTTCAAAGGTCACGTTGTTATCCTTGCTGATCACATCAAGTGTGCTCTGAATGTTGTCGCAAATCTGGTCGAGAGATGCATCAGCTACATAGTTGCACAATCCAATCTTGTATGTGGTAGTTCCGTTCTGCGCTGCGTCCTGCTTTGAAGCATCTGTAGCCCCTGACTGTCCGCATCCGAAAAGAGATGCTGCCATTACTGTTGTTAAGATTGCTGCGATAAATTTTTTCTTCATATCTTTCCTCCTTTGACGGTTAAACCGTCTTCACCTTTTTCTTCGGAACAGGAGTTTTTGCAATAAAAAAACCTGTCCCTACAGTAGTTACTGCTGGGACAGGTACATTTACATTGACCTGCGGTGCCACCCGGCTTGATGATCAAAAGATCACCCACTTAATGCATACTATCATATGCAGGACTTTGTTCACGAAGGTTCCAACTCCGTCTTCCCTACTCTTTTCATTTCAGGTCGCCCTCTGAAGTCCATTCGTCATCACACTTATCGTCGCACTCTCACCATCTGCAACTCTCTCATCATAAGGAGGTAATGATTACTACTCTTCATCAACGGTTTTTTAAAAAATACCACGTTTATTTAGCAAGTGTCAAGTATGTTTTTCGTGATGTATTATAAAACACAGCAGATAAATCTTCCTCGCCGGCGTAGGCGTACATACCTGCCATTGCACCTGTAAAACGTTTGCCTTTCTTTAGCCCTTCATCGCATAAATAATACACATTATTTAATGTCACGAACTCAGTCTCATCGCTGTCTGCAGGCAAATATCTATAGGATAGTCTGCGCACCAGATAACTCGTGTCCATAGTCAGCCGAATTTTTGTAACATCAACAGGAACAGGATCATTGGAAATCTTGAAATTATCATTATCCCCCACATGCTCATTGGAATATAAGTAAACATTCCCCTCACGGCAGGTTATTCCAAATTCCAGGAAGGTATTCTCATCATAATAACCGGTTATTCCGGCGCTCTGTCCTTCAGTCATTTTGGGAATTTCCAGTATGGCTGAATATTCAAACTCAAAAGATATCTGCCTTTTAAGCACAATATTCCTGCTATCAACGCTTGAAAGCGGAGCTTTACTTCCTCTGATTTCAAAACGACCTGCCAAAGGATCATACCTCACATCTCCTTCCGCAAATGGACGAGGAGCCATATAATCCAGCGGAAGTCCACAAGGTGAGAGCCCAGGATTCTCAGTACAAATACTATCAGCAAACGGCTTAATCTGCATAGCCGACGGACCCTTGAGGTTATTTACTATCGGCCACCCATCCGGCGTCCATGTTACAGGATCAAGAGCTGTTTCTCTCCCCAGGAGACTGTACCCTTCTCCTATCATTCTTCCGCAGAGGTAAACCATATACCAGCGACCATCATGAGTCTCCACAAGATCCCCGTGTCCACATCGCTGGATTGCTGCATCCGGATCATCCTGTCTCATTATTGGATTATAGGGACAAGGTTCATAGTTGCCAAAAAGCTCTTTTGACCTTGAAACTGTTACCCTATGACCGGGACCAGTTCCGCCCTCTGCTTCCAGAAGATAATAGTATCCGTCCTTCTTATAAAGATGCGGGCCTTCAGGAGCTCTTTTATGATCTCCATAAAACAGCAACTTTGCTTCAGATATCTGCTTTGTTCCGGACTCATCCAGTTCAAATATTCTTGCCCCCCTGTTAAGGAGCATATATCTTTTCCCATCATCGTCATTAAATATGCTGGGATCTATTCCGTCTTCATCTATGAATACCGGCTCTGAATAAGGTCCTTCCGGTTTTTCTGACGAAACAACGATCTGCCTTCTGTATGTAGGCGGCACATCGTTAAGTCTGTAGGTTGCTGTTATATAGAAACGTCCTTTATAAAAAGAGATATCGGGTGCCCAATAACCTCTTCCGCCCTCCAGCTCATCAAGGTATGCCCACTCCGGATTAGTTATCGCATGACCAATTATCTCCCAATGTACCAGATCTCTCGAATGTGAGATTGGAATGCAGGGAAAAAAGATAAAGGAAGAATTTACCATGTAGTAATCATCTTCTACCCTGCAGATGGAAGGATCCGGGAAAAAACCTGTTCTTATAGGGTTACGGTAGAAATCCTCATATTCATGACCATATCTTTCGCACAGATACTTCTCCATCTCAGGATATCTGTCATGTATCAGATCCCACGGTGTAACCAGGTGCTTATCGCCGCAAGCAGGGTCCATTCCGCATTTTTCTACGAGATATCTGAATACTTCAAGATCACCGGACTCTGCGCCATAGTGCAGCACGTTTCGGTGGTCATCATCATATTCGTTTAGACTAACCCTGGAATACTCCACAAGATACTTAAGAATTTCCAGGTTACCCTCCCTTGCAGCACAAAAAAGCGCTTCTTTACTTACAAGAAATGGCTCCTGTATTAAAGCGTTCTTAACTGCGTTAAAATTATTGTTTCTGATTTCTGTGATAAGCTTGTCAGCGTCCATATAGAGTATTCTATCGATTTTTCTTCATCTCATATAGTTTCACGTCAGCTTGTGCTATCAGCTGAGGAATAGTTACCGGATTATCAAAATCATATCTGTCATAACCTACGCAGGCCTCCAGCTTAAAGGACGATGATGAATTCATCGCCTCCAAACCTTGATAAAAATGCCCTATTTTATCCATTATGACACATGTCAATTTATTATTCCAAGAAAAAGTAACACACAAAAAATCTCATTAATAAAGATATTGAATTGTGCGGATGTTCTGCTGGAACAATTCACACTTTGCCCCAAATAGTAACCAAGGGGCGGCACATTAAAAGTGCCACCCGCAGGGCAACAGGGTGATATCGAGGCACGTCAAGGGGCTTTCGCGGCATATCCTCGCAGGGCGCTGCCTACTTCTATGTAAAACTACAGTTTCGTGAGCACCCTGCTTCGGTATTCCACGGTCCCCTTGACATGCCGGGAAGTGTATTCAGACAAATAAGCGGATTTCCTACCGAGCATTATGGCAAACAAGCCTATAACGTGCTCTTTGGCATGTAATTTCCTGCGCTCAGAAGCAATTTCTATCTGAAGTTTATGGCAAATAAGCCTCTTACATGCCCTTTGGCATGTAATTTCCTGCGCTCAGAAGCAATTTCTCTCTGAAGTTTATGGCAGATTAGCCTCTTACATGCCCTTTGGCATGTAATTTCATGGGCTTAGAAAGTAATGCGATCTATTAAACGTAGTTTTATCCTTGAAATGCATTTTCAAAGAATTGATTCGGAATTAATCATCTGCGATCATACTATTCCCCCTACAGCCAGCCATTTCTTCGCCTTCCAAGACGCACTTCCCGGCGGGTCAAGGGGATCGTGGAATATCGCAGAGGGGCGCTCACAAAAGTAATTGCTGCCATAGAACAAACCGGCGTCCCGCGAGAATATGCCGCGAAAGCCC
>JAEEGJ010003629.1_pt1 | contig 57440 bp, 38 predicted proteins | sample 8958761 | NCBI WGS metagenome assembly JAEEGJ01 (sample SAMN16246546, study PRJNA631951) | gut metagenome | biome: gut microbiome; feature: rumen; material: RS-attached | host: Bos | place: Iran: Karaj | collected 2018-10 | reverse complement strand
CCTGCCAAAGATTTATCCCGACTATACCGATGTCACCATTCCTATCAACATAGCACCACTGACCTTTGAACTTGATGAGAAGGCCGATGAGATGATAGCCCGCTATGCCGTAGGTGATAAGGAGATAGTCTGTGTGGATAAGGCACAGCCTGATATGGACGATTGGCGCACGCTGACAGAGAAGGCTAAGGGTGGTGCTATCACCGTTGACGTCTATGCCCGTAAGGCTGACCAATGGACCCACTACAAGCCCTTCAACATCTTTGTATCGCCTGACAGTATCGACAGCTACCTAAGTTACCGTCTTATCTTCCCCTCTTTCGTCAGTTACGAGGCACTGACCATCAATCAGCGTTGTCTGGAAAACTATGATGAAAACGTGATTTACGACAACATCCTATGCACTTTCGAGAAAGACGGCCAGTGCATCAACTGTCATAACTACCAACAATATAACCCTAAACGCATGCAGTTTCATGCACGTCAGAACAATGGTGGCACCATCATCACTTATGACGGCAAGACCAAAAAGGTAGACATGAAGAACGACTCCATTCTCTCAGGTGGTGTCTACCCTGCATGGCATCCTTGGTTGAAACTAATTGTCTATTCCACAAACAAGACCGCTCAGAGGTTTCATACCATGCACCACAACAAGATTGAAGTGTATGACATGGGGAGTGACCTCATTGCCTACGACATCGATAAGGGAGAAGTTACTAACCTTGAGAATGACAGCACCGAACTGGAAGTGTTTCCTGCTTGGGCTCCAGACGGCAAAACACTCTACTACTGTAGTGCGCATTTTCAATGGCAGGACTCAACCCTAAGGAATACCGTGAAATTCACGAATTATTCGAAAAAGCTGAAATATAATATCTACCGCAAGAGTTTCGACCCGGAAACGATGACCTTCGGTCCCCGCGAACTCGTCTTCTCTGCCGACAGCCTCAACAAGAGTGCAACCTTGCCACGCATCTCACCCGATGGACGCTACCTGATGTTCACACTAGCAGAATACGGTGTGTTCCACATTTGGCACCACGATGCCGACCTTTGGATGATTGACCTGCAGAATGGAGAGGCACGGGCTGCACAGGAACTTAACTCATCCGACACAGAGAGCTACCATTCCTGGTCAAGCAATGGCAAATGGGTTGTCTTCAGTAGTCGGCGTAACGATGGCACCTACACCCGTCCTTTCTTTGCACACATCGACAAGAACGGACAAGGCACCAAACCTTTCGAACTGCCCAGTGCCGACCCAGACTACCATCGTCAGTTCATGAAATGCTACAATATTCCAGAGTTCATGCATGGACCTGTTACTATTAAGCCACAGGCCTTTGCAGAAATTCTGAAAGGCGATGGTGAACCCGTGAAATACGTACAAAAGCTCAGCAAATAGTAACAAGCATATATACAAGCAGCGCACCCGAAATGGATGCGCTGTTTGTGTATAGTAAGGAGAGGTTAATCAACCTCCGAAATTGTCGTACATAATGCTTTCAGGATCTACGCCAAGCGAGTCGAGCATAGAAACGACAGCCTTCGACATTGGACCAGGACCACACATGTAGTACTCGATATCCTCGGGAGCCTCGTGGTCCTTCAGATAGGTGTTCAGCATGACCTGATGAACAAAGCCTGGGGTGTACTTGACGCCAGCTGCATCGGCTGCAGGGTCTGGACGGTCCAAAGCCAGGTGGAAGTGGAAGTTGGGGTACTCCTTCTCCAAGCCAAGGAAGTCGTCGAGATAGAACACCTCGTTGAGCGCGCGAGCACCATAGAAGTAGTGCATCTCGCGATCGGTGGTGTGCAGCGTCTTCGTCATGTGCATGATCTGAGCGCGCAGAGGAGCCATACCGGCACCACCACCAACCCAAATCATCTCCTTCTTCGAGTCGAAGTGTGGGTGGAAATCGCCGAAAGGTCCGCTCATAATCACCTTATCGCCCGGCTTGAGCGAGAAGATATAAGATGAAGCGATACCCGGGTTCACATCCATGAAGCCGCTGCGATCGGGCTTGAACGGAGGTGTGGCGATACGTACTGTCAGCATGAAGACATCACCCTCGGCAGGATAGTTGGCCATTGAGTAGGCACGGATGGTATCCTCGGGGTTCTTACACTTCAGTGGGAACAGTCCGAACTTCTCCCAGCTTGGCAGATACTCATCGCCAATGAGCGACTTGTCGAAGTCCTTATCGTAGTCGATGCAATCGAACTTAGGAATCTTAATCTGAGCGTAAGAGCCAGGCAGGAAGTCCATATGCTCGCCTGGAGGCAGCTGTACCTTGAACTCCTTGATAAAGGTAGCCACGTTCTTGTTGCTGATAACGGTACACTCGTACTCCTTAACGCCGAGAATGCTCTCGTCTACGTGGATCTTCAGGTCGCCCTTCACCTTGCACTGGCAACCTAAGCGCCAGTGGTCCTTGATCTGTTTACGGGTGAAGTGAGGCTTCTCTGAGTCGAGGATCTCACCCCCACCCTCAAGAACCTGAACCTTACACTGTCCGCAAGAGGCCTTACCACCGCAAGCCGATGGCAGGAATATGCCGTTCTGGTTCAGAGTAGCCATCAGGTTATTGCCCTGAGGCACATTGAGCACCTTATCGCCATTTACTGTAATATTCACGTTGCCGCTGGGGCTCAGATACTTCTTAGCCACCAACAGGATAACCACCAGCAGGATGATTACCAAGAGGAAAACCCCTATACTATATGCTATAAACTGTGCCATAATCTTAGATATTTAAGCCAGAGAAACACATCATCGCCATAGCCATGAGGCCCACGGTGATAAACACAATGCCGAGGCCCTGCAGAGGCTTGGGAACGTCGCTGTACTGCATCTTCTCGCGGATGGCACCCATAGCCACGATGGCCAGAGCCCAACCGATACCAGAGCCGAAGCCATAGATGATGGCATCCCATACAGAGGTGATGGCCTGAGAGTTGCTTGAATCCATCAGGATGCGCTGCTGCATGAACAGCGAGGCACCCATGATAGCGCAGTTAACGGCAATCAGAGGAAGGAAGATACCCAGCGCTGCATAGAGCGAAGGAGAGTACTTCTCTACTGTCATCTCTACCAACTGCACCATACCGGCAATCACGGCGATGAAGAGAATAAACGACAGGTAACTGAGGTCTACACCCTCAACCAGACAGTCGGGACCCAGCACCTTGGTCTGCAACAGATAGTTAACGGGAACGGTAACTGTGAGCACGAATGTAACGGCCAGTCCCAGTCCCAGCGAAGTCTTCACAGTCTTCGACACAGCCAGATATGAGCACATGCCGAGGAAGAAAGCGAAGATCATATTGTCGACAAAAATCGAACGGAATAGTAATGATATTGCGTGTTCCATATCTTATTTCTCCTTATAAAAATATGCACGATGTACCCAAATAACACAGCCAACCAGAATGAGCGCCATAGCAGGCATCGTCATCATACCGTTGTTCACATAGCCGAAGTCGTAGCAGGCATCAGGGATAATCTGGAAGCCCAGCAGAGTGCCGCGGCCCAGAAGCTCGCGAACAGCACCCACGATAACCAGAATCATAGCGTAGCCCAATCCGTTACCTACTCCATCGAGGAACGAAGGCCAAGGCTTGTTCTGCATAGCAAAAGCCTCGAGGCGTCCCATCAGGATACAGTTGGTAATAATCAAACCTACATACACAGACAGCTGAACGCTAACATCGTAGGCGAAAGCCTTCAGAATCTGAGACACGATAGTTACAAGAGCAGCCACAACCACCAGCTGAACCACAATACGAATGCGGTTAGGAATAGTGTTGCGGATAATCGAGATGATTACGTTAGAGAAAGCGGTAATCACCGTTACAGCAAGACCCATCACGATGGCAGGCTTCAGCTGACTGGTAACAGCCAGAGCCGAGCAGATACCCAATACCTGTCCGAGAATAGGATGGTCGAGGTTCAACGGGTTTGTGAAAACCTCCTTATTTTGTTTACTGAATAAAGCCATAGTTTACTCCTCCTCTGCTTTAGTTTCTGTGGCTGTGGAGTCAGTAGGCTCATCTTTCGTACACTGCATCTTTACAAACAGTTGTACATAGCGCTTGCCTGCATCCTTTAAACCAGCCTTAATCATATCGTTCACACCATTAGAGGTCAGGGTAGCACCCGTCACACAGTCAACCTGCGTCGTGGGGTCTTCCACCTTCTTCACTACCGAGAGGGCTACTTCGCTGCCATCAGCAGGGTCAACGAAGACCTTCTTGCCAATGAACTTCTCCTGCCACTCCTGAGAGTCCTTAATCTCTGCGCCCAGGCCGGCCGTCTCGCTCTCATGGTTGAAATAAGCACCATAGACAACGGGATCATCATCGCCATGAATAGCAACATAGCCACTGATGCCGCCCCAGAGTCCCATACCTTTCAATGAGACGACAAGAATGTCCTCACCATTGATTTCGCATGAATAATATTTCTGACCATCAATCTCACCCTCGTCTTTCACAACCTCAGCGTATTTGGCCTCAGCCTCCGCGCCGTCCAGGTTGCGGATGTTGAGCGAATAGAGAATCTGCTTCTTCACATCGAGGGCCACGTTAGCATCCTGCATGGGCTTCAGTGCCTGATAGACAAACGCCAGCAGGAAAGCCACGATGACTACGAGTATCGCGCTATATATAATAATGTACGCGTTAGAATTCGTATTTAACTTAGCCATAATTCTTACTGTTTTACTTTTTACCTTTTTACTTTTTTCGAGCTAAGCGTTTCGAGATATTGCGCTCAACGATGAAATGGTCGATTGTTGGAGCAAACATATTACCAAAGAAGATGGCAAGCATCATACCCTCAGGATAGCCGGCATTCATCACACGGATGATGATAGCCATAGCACCAATCAGGAATCCGTAGATATACTGACCTGTAGTGGTGCGGCAAGAAGTAACAGGGTCTGTTGCCATGAAGACAGCACCAAAAGCGAAGCCGCCAAGTACGAAGTGATGCCACCAAGTCATTGACTGACCTGTCTGCTCGAAGATGCATGCGAGAACAGCACCACCCACGAAGACGCTCAGCATGGTACGCCAAGAAGCGATGCCTGCCCACAACAGGATAATGGCACCGATGGCGATGGCGATGAGCGATGTCTCACCGATAGAACCTGGGATGAAGCCACAGATCATGTCACAGATAGACGCATCGGGGTTGATGCCCTGTGCCATCTGTCCAAGAGGTGTGGCAGCGGTGAATCCGTCGGGTAGCGTGTTACCCAGTCCGAAGATAGAGTCCTGAGCCACCCAGACTGTATCACCAGTCATCTTTGAAGGATAGGCGAAGAACAGGAACATACGGGCTGCGATAGCCGGATTGAAGATGTTCATACCCGTTCCGCCGAAGATCTCCTTACAGAAGATCACTGAGAATGCACAGGCCAAAGCCAGCATCCACAGCGGACAACCGATAGGAATGATCAGCGGGATGATGATACCAGATACGAGGTAACCCTCCTGGATCTCCTCACCCTTCCACTGAGCCCAGGCAAACTCGATGCCAAGACCTACGATGTAAGATACCAGAATCTTTGGCAGCACAGCCAGGAAACCATAGAAGAAGATTTCCAGGAAGCTTGCTGTTGCCAGTGTGCCAGCAGCGGCGTAGTTCTGGTAACCGATGTTATACATACCAAACAGCATGGCTGGCATCAGGGCGATAACCACCATACTCATAATGCGCTTCGAGTCGATGGCGTCGTGAATGTTCACGCCACCAGCCTTTGCTGTGTCATTAGGCACATAAAGGAAGGTCTCGAAGCCGTCGAATATCGAACGGAAAGCATGCAGCTTGCCACCCTCTTCGAAGTTCGGCTTTACCTTATTGAGATAATTTCGTAATGCTTTCATATTCGTTATGCGTTTTCTTTACGTAAAATGTTAAGACCTTCACGCACGATGCGTTGCAACTCGAGCTTAGAGCTGTCGACAAACTCTGCCAGCGCAAAGTCCTCAGGAGACACCTCATAGATACCCAGCGCCTCCTGACGGTCGATATCACCAGAGATGATAGCCTTGATGAGATACTCACCATAGATATCCATAGGCAGCACCTTGTCGTACTCACCACTCATAATCATGTGGCGCTCACCACCCTTGATACGAGCATCGAGCGCATACTGCTTCTTGCCACAAAGCCAAGAGAAATAGCTGCGGTTGACGGAGAACTGCTTGAAGCGCGGAAGAATCCAGCCCAGCATCTCGTCGGCATCGTTACCCTCGGGAATCACAGTAATCTCAGAGGTGTGAGCACCCAGGAAACCTTCTTTGGTAGTAGGACGACCTGTCAGCACGTTGCCATTGATGATGCGAACACTCTTCGTGGCATCGTAACTGTTAGAGAGCAGCGTAGAGAGTTCCTCACCAACGAGCATATCCACGTAAGCGGGATTCGTCACCTCACTACCGCAGAGTGCAACTCGCCTAGTCAGGTTTACCCTGCCAGTATTGAACAGACGACCGATGAACAGCACCACGGTCGGATCGCCAATGGTCCACACCACTTCGCCCTTGTTGACTGGGGCAATGTTGTTCACCTGAACGCCCACGTTGCCTGCGGGGCACTTACCATCGAACACATTCACCTCGACGTCTTTGTAGTTCTCGCATGTAGAGTGAACACCACAACCAAGATAGGTCTTTGCAATCTTCGACAGCGCCGTCAGACCCGTCTGGAAGTCCTGCTCCTGGCCCTTCACTTCATAATCGAAACTGGCAGCTAAAGGCTTGTCGCGCAGGGCAGACACAAAAATTGCCTTAGGCATCGTCTGCGGATTAGTAGACACAGCATAAGGCAACTGGTTGATGTATCCGAAGATACCCGCCTCCAGCAATGCGTTAATGACTTGTGCGCCGTCCATCGTGCTGACATCCTTCTTGCCGAAGTCCGTAAACTCCTGCTGGCTGTCGGCATCGACCTTGATCGAGAGCACCTTTCTGCGTTCGCCACGTACCACCTCGCGGACTGTTCCGCTCACCGGTGAGGCAAACTTCACGTCAGGATACTGTTTGTTGACAAACAGAGCATCCCCAGCCTTGACCTTATCGCCTTCCTTGACGACAACCTTTGGAGTGACTCCCTCGAAATCATCGGGAACAAGCGCAAACTTGCCGTTCGACTTCAACTGAATCAGTTTCTCCTCAGCACGTCCCTGAAGGTGAATGTCCAGGCCTTTGTGTAACTTGATTACATTTGCCATGAATATAACTAAAATGAATTTTGAATAGCCTTCTCTTATAAGAATGGTGCAAAATTAATAAAAAAATGATAGAAGATGAAGAAAAAATGATTGAAAATAACACAAATCACAACTTTTTCTTGTAATTTTGTGCCAAAATTTGAGGCAAACCCTACGTTTTGCTATCCCAATTTGTCAGTTTTGAAGGTATTTAAGTACATAGTGAACATCATCGTATGGACCGTTTTAGGCCTGTACTTATTGTTCATCCTTACCTTCAAGATACCCGCCATGCAACAATGGCTGGGTGGGAAATTGGCCACTGTGGTGGCTCAGAAACTGGGCACCAATGTGAGCATCGGCAGGGCGGATGTCGGCATCCCCAACCGACTGACACTCTATGATGTTGTGATTCGCGACCAACAGGACAAGGACATGCTGACAGCCCGCAGACTGTCGGCCACCATTGATCTGCTGCCACTGACGAAAGGAAAGATATCCATTGCCACCGGACAGATTTTCGGAGCCCACGGAGTGTTCTACCAACGCGACTCGCTAAGCAAGCCTAACTTCCAGTTTGCACTCGACTCGCTGGCCTCGAAGGATACCACCAGTACTGCCCCTCTCGACCTGCGTTTCAACTCGCTGATCATGCGACATTCCAGCATCAGCTTTGATCGTCAGGACCTGCCGGAGACACCTGGAGCACTGAATCCTAATCACCTGAAAATAAGTGATATCAATATCCATGCCATCGTCAAGACACTGACTGAAGACTCGCTCAACATCAACCTAAAGCGACTGGCACTGAAAGAACAGTCGGGACTGCAGATTGACCGTCTGGCATTTCGTTTCCAAGGTGGCAGACACGACAGCAATCTGCAGGACTTCGAACTGAAAATGCCTGGCACCGAGATCAAACTGGGTGATATAGAGGCGAAATACCAATTCAGGGACAAGCATTTCATGATACCTTCGCTGGTTCATAAAGGAAGTATCGAGCCGTCGACCATTACCTTGTCAGATCTGGCTTGTCTGTTGCCCTCGCTAAAAACATTCAACAGCACCCTAACTCTCTCTGCCTCCTTTCGCGGACAAGGTGAGGATGTCATCGTTTCCGATCTGCTGGTGAATTCGACAACGGGAGACATCGATATCGACATTGACGGTTGGGTAAGAGACCTAACGCTGCCTGAGCCCACCTGGCTGGCAGACATCAACGACTTGAGACTCTCCGACAAAACCATCAGTTTCATATCAGAAAACCTGAAAGGCCAGCAGATGGACGTGCCACCTATCGTGACCCGACTGGGAAATATCCACATGAAAGGATTTGTCAAAGGCACCGGCGTCAGCGAAATCACCACCAACAGCCAGCTGGCCACAGATGCGGGCAATGTGGCGCTGAACCTGATGCTGAACCGCCAACGCGAATTCAGCGGCAACATCCATACCGATGGCATCAACCTGAAACAACTGACTGATGACGAGCAGTTCGGCATGCTGGCCACCGAAATCAACCTCAGCGGCAAATTGCCAACTGAGAGCGACATCACCCTCGAAGCAGATGGCATCATCAAACAGTTTGACTATAAAGGATACCAATTCCAAAACATTGCCGTCAACGGACTGTACAGTCCTGACGACATTCACGGCACGCTGAGCATTGACGACCCTAACCTGCAACTGTCGGTCGACGGTATTTTGAAACGGACAGGACAGACGAAGAATGTACAGGTCGAAGCCAGCATCAATCAGTTCTCACCACAGGCCATCCATCTGTCTGACAAATGGGGCGAAGCCCGTTTTTCCGCTAATCTGAAAGCCGACTTTACGGCCAGTGGCACCAACGACGCCATGGGCAACATAGACCTGACGGACCTGTCGATGGTGTCACCGGACGTCAACTATCAGATGAATGCCCTGCACGTGGAGTCGGGATTTGAAGACAACGTCCACCACATTACATTGGACAGCGACTTTGCCACAGCCAACATCAAAGGCGATTTCGATTACAGGACACTATTGCAGAGCATTAACAACTTTGTTGTCACCAAGCTCCCCACCCTGCCAGGACTCCCTCAGGTGAATCCGAACACGAACAACAACTTTGCCATCGACGTCACTATCCGCAAATCCGACTGGCTACAGCACTTGCTGCAGGTTCCCGTCCAACTGCCCCGTCCGCTGACACTGCACGGAACGGTGAACGACAAGATGCAGCAAATGGTTCTCATGTGCAACATCCCCCAACTGTTTTACAAAGACAGCCAGTACGACGACTGTAACCTCAGCATTGTATCACCCATGAACACCCTGCTCTGTGACCTGAGCGCCACCAAGTTGATGGGCAATGGTGAAAAATGGGACCTGCAGGTGACAAGCAGTGCTTATAACAATCAGTTGACAGCATCGCTCCTTTGGGACAATCATGCTACAAAGCACATGAGCGGTATGATTACGGCAATGGCAGAATTCAACACGACACTGGAAGGCAAGGCGATTACAAACGTAGACATCGCCTCGTCGAAAATCAATATCAACGATGCTGTTTGGGATGTACAACCCTGTCACATAGCCTATTACGACAATCGACTGGACATCTTCAACTTCGCCGTTCGGCACAATCAGCAGCACTTGATGATAGACGGCACGGCATCGGAAAGCAATCTCGACTCTCTACAATTCAACCTCAAGGGAATTGACATCAGCTACGTGCTGAACCTTGTCAACTTCCACGCGGTATCGTTCAGCGGGCTGGCTACTGGAAGCGGAAATGTCAGTGGTGTATTAGGAGAGCTGCAGGCCAACGGAGCCCTGAAGGTTGATGAGTTCAAATTCGAGGATGGACGCATGGGAACACTCGATGCCCACGTCAACTGGAACAAGGAAAAGAAACAAATTGATATTCACGCCATTGCCGACGACGGTCCGGAAGCCAAGACACTCATCGACGGTTATGTGTCGCCCGAGCGCAACTACATCGACTTAGGCATCCGCGCTGAAGGCACGTACCTCGACTTTGCCAAATCGTTCACCAGCAGTTTCTGCAGTCATGTTGACGGACACGCAAACGGCGCCGTACGGCTTATCGGACCGCTGGACGCCATCAATCTGACAGGAGAGTTGCTACTCAACGGACATGCCCACGTTACAGCTCTGGGGTGCACCTACGAGATGCGCAACGACACGATTCGTATGGTACCTAACGAGATGGAGTTTGTACGCTGTGAGGTCTACGACATCTATGGCAACCAGGGTATCTTGACGGGCGGCATACATCACCAGGAACTGACTAATCTCACTTTCGACATCTACGTCGACGCAGAAAACCTGCTGGCCTACGACTTCCCCGACTTCGGAGAGGAGATGTTCTACGGAACGGTCTTTGCACGGGGCAAGGCAGCCATCCACGGTCGCGAGAACGAAACCATCATTGAAGCCGACATTACTCCGCAAAAGAATTCCTTCTTCGTCTACAACGCATCCAGCCCTGAGGTAGCCAGCAGCCAGGAATTCATCGTATGGGGCTCAGCAAGTGAAAAGGGAAAAGAGAATAGTGAAAAATTAGCTTCTGCCACCGACGACGACAATTTCCGTAGCGACCTGACCATGCGTCTGAAGGTGAATACCACGCCCGACGCCCAGTTGCGACTGCTCATGGATGCCCGTACTGGTGATTACATCGTCCTGCGAGGACGAGGCGACCTACAGGCCACCTACTACAACAAGGGAGGTTTCAACATGTTCGGCAACTACGAAGTAACCGAGGGCAAATACAATGTCACCATCCAGAACATCATCAAGAAAGACTTCACCTTCTCTGAAGGCGGAACCATTGTGTTCAGTGGTGATCCCTACGACGCCCAGTTAGACCTGCAAGCCCAGCACATCGTCAACGGTGTCAGCCTGTCAGACCTCAACATCGGACAGTCGTTCGCCAACACCGTACGCGTCAACTGTCTGATGAATATCACGGGCCAGCCGCGGGCTCCCATCGTTGACTTCGACTTCGACATCTTGAACGTCAACTCCAACGAGAAACAGATGGTGCGCAACGTTATCAACGGACAAGACGAAATGCGCCAACAGGTTATCTATCTGCTGGCCATCGGACGATTCTATCCGCAGGGAGCCAACAATGCCGCAGAAAACGAGTCGCAACGTAACAGCACATCGCTGGCCATGCAGAGTCTGCTGTCAGGAACGCTCAGCGGACAACTGAACTCAATGCTGGGACAAGTCATCAAGAACGACAACTGGAATTTCGGAGCAAACATCTCGACTGGTGACGAAGGATGGAACAATGCCGAATACGAAGGTATCATTAACGGTCGTTTGCTGAATAATCGTCTGCTTATCAACGGACAATTCGGATATCGCGACAATGCCACTACGACGACACCCTCGTTTATCGGTGATTTCGACATTCGATACCTGCTCTCACCTAACGGTAATCTTGCCCTGAAGGTCTATAACCAGACCAACGACCGCTACTTCACCCGCTCGTCACTCAACACCCAGGGCATCGGCATCATCATGAAGAAGGACTTCAACGGATGGCGTTCGCTCTTTCAGCGCAAACCCACCACCGACACTAAATAAAATCGCCTATTTCGGACGATAATCGATAAAAAAGTTGTAATTTTAGAGCAACAACAGTTGAGAATAAATTATTTGAAATAGTATGGCAAACAAACCGTTAGACACAACATTACTGGACCGCGCCATCGTGTTCGCTGTCCGCGCCCATGCCGGGACTGAGCGCCGCGGCAAGGGTTTTCCCTATATCGTTCACCCGATGGAGGCTGTGGAAATCGTCGCCACGATGACACGCGATCAGGAACTGCTGGCCGCCGCCGTTCTTCACGATACCGTGGAGGATACTGACACGACTGTAGAGCAGATACGCGCTGAATTCGGCGACCGCATCGCCTTGCTCGTAGTCTCGGAAAGCGACACCATGCCAGAGAGTGTGAGCGAGGAGGACAGTTGGCATGCCCGCAAACAGGCTGCCATCGACCGTCTGGCCCGTGCCTCACACGATGCCAAGATGGTGGCTCTCGGCGACAAACTTTCAAACATGCGAGCCATCGCCCGCGACTATGCTGAGCAGGGCGACCAGCTCTGGAATCTCTTCCACGCCAAGGACCCCAAAGACCACGAGTGGCACTACCGGGGACTGGCAGATGCGCTTAGTGAACTCCGCGACACCTTTGCCTACAAGGAGTTTAAGCAACTCATCAATCAAGTATTCGGAAAATGAAACAGACATTATATTTATTCATTGCTATGATGGCAATGGCTCAGACTGTGACTGCACAGAACGAGACCATCGTGTTTACGCCCCAATGGACGGCGCAGGCCCAGTTCGCCGGCTATTACGTGGCGGAAGCAAAGGGCTTTTACCGTGAGGCGGGGGTTAAGGTGCGCATCGAGCACCCGTCGGCCACGCAGCCGGCCATGAGCCGACTGCGCAATAATGAATGTCAGGCCACAACACTGCAGTTGTGTCAGGCACTGGAGATTATTGACGACGGCATCCCCCTGGTGAACATCCTTCAGACATCGATGAACAATGCGATGGTCATTGTGTCGGCACGTGGTAAAGACCCGCTGACACAGAAGGGTGCCAAGGTGGGTATCTGGAGCGTGGGCTTCGGACAGTTGGCCATCTGCATGAGCATCAAGGATCATCTGGACTATCAGTGGGTGCGCTTCGCCCAGAACGTCAATCTGTTTGTGGCCGGTGCCTTAGATGCCACGCTAGCCATGAGCTACAACGAATACTACCAGTTGGTGCAGGCGGGTGTCAAGATGACCGACAAGAACGTGTACCGGTTCTGCGACCACGGCTATAACGTGCAGGAAGACGGCGTGTATATGACCCGCGAGTACTATATTAAACATAAGGACCAGGCGCGCCGCTTTGCCCAGGCCAGCAGGAAGGGTTGGGAGTGGGCTGCCGCGCACCCCCGGGAAGCACTCGACATAGTGATGCAGTACGTGGATAAGAACCACATCGCCACCAACCGTGTGATGCAGAAATTGATGTTGGAGGACGTGCTGCGCCTGCAAGTGGACCGTGAGTCTAAGAAGCGCGAGTTCAGACTGCGCCCCGACATGGTGCAACTGGCCAGCCGCCTGATGGTGGAGAACCAGATGCTGAGCCGCGAAGTAACGTATAAGGAATTAATTGACAATTGATAATTGACAATTATGAAAAAGATCATCGCATATATCCGTCGCAAACTCTCAGTGAGAGTCAGTCTGTGGGTGGTATTCTTTGCTGCCATCATCTTCAACGTCGCCCTCGGATTCCTGTTCTATCAGTCGCGCGAGGCTGTGCGCCAGGAGGCTATCAGCCGTGCTACGACGATTCTGGATAAGACCTCGCTGCGTGTAGAGGGTATCCTGAACCGTGTGGAGGTGGCATCGAACATGACCAAATGGCTTGTGATGCGGCATCCCAACAAGGCCGACTCGATGTTCGTCTACAGCCGAGGCATGCTGCAGAACAACCCCGACTTCTACAACTGCTCCATCGCCTTCGAACCTTACTACTTCAAGGACAAAGGGCGCTACTTCTCTGCCTACACCAAACATATCGGCGACTCGCTACGTACCATACAGGGGGGCAGCGACCACTACCAGTATTTCTTTGCCGACTGGTATCTCATGTCCCAACTGCTTGGAAAGCCCTGTTGGACAGAACCGTATATGGACCTCGACGTGGCCACCAACACCAGTGAGATGGTGACCAGCTACTGTCAGACTATCAAGAACAAACAAGGACAGGTGATAGGTGTTATCAATACCAGTCTCTCCATCACCTGGCTCTCGCAGACTATCTCTGAGGTCAAGCCCTATCCCAATTCCTATAGCATCATGATAGGTCGTGGCGGCACCTACTTCGTACATCCCGACACGACGAAAATCACCCGCCAGACCATCTTCACACAGACGCTGGAACAGCCCGACACGGCCTTGACAGCCCTGGGCTACGCCATGCAGCGCGGTGAGGAGGGCATGAAACACATGAATATCGACGGCAAGGACAGCTACGTATTCTACAAACCACTCGGACATACGGGGTGCTCAATGGCCATCGTTTGTCCTGAGAGCGACATCTTCGGCGGTTTCGACCGTCTGCGAAACAGTGTCAGGGCCATTGTCTTGGTGGGTCTGCTGCTGATGCTCTACCTGTTCATCCGCATTATCACCCGCGAACTGCAACCTCTGCGACGGTTGGCTCATGAGGCCGAAACTATTGCCTCGGGACAGTTTGATGCAGAGTTGCCCGACTTCCAACGTGTTGATGAGATAGGTCAGCTGAGCCACTCATTCGGCAACATGCAGCAATCGCTGGTGAAATATATCGACGAGCTGAAGAATACTACCGCCCAGAAGGCCTCAATAGAGAGCGATCTCCGCATTGCCAGCGGCATACAGATGGGTATGCTGCCCGAGAAGTTCCCCACGCGGGACGACCGCGACGACGTGCAGCTCTATGCCTCGCTGACCCCTGCCAAGGAGGTGGGCGGCGACCTGTTCGACTTCTATTTCCGTGATGAGAAACTCTTCTTCTGCATCGGTGACGTATCGGGCAAGGGTGTGCCTGCTTCGCTCTTCATGGCCGTCACGCGTTCTACTTTCCGCACCGTGTCGGCCCACGAGTCGATGCCAGACCGTATCGTGACTACGATGAACAAGGCGATTGCCGACATGAACAAGACCCACATGTTCGTCACGCTCTTCGTCGGTGTGCTAGACCTGCCCACAGGGCGTCTGCACTACTGCAACGCCGGCCACGATGCGCCGTTGCTCGTTGGCGCAGGCGTAGGTGAACTGGCCTGCGATTCAAATATCCCCGTTGGCTTTATGCCCACGTGGAAGTATTCCTTGCAGGAGACACAGATCTTCACTGGCACCACCATCCTGCTCTTTACCGACGGACTGACGGAGGCTATGAATGCCGACTATGCACAGTTCCAGATAGAGCGTGTCAACGATGTGGCCTTCCAAGCTCTCTCTCACGGGCAACAGGAGCCCCGCCAACTCATCGCACAGATGACCGATGCCGTTCACGATTTTGTGGGCGATGCCGAACAGAGCGACGACCTGACCATGATGGCCATCCAGTATATCCGTCAGCAGAGCGACGTCAGGATGCACAAGAATCTTGTGTTGCCCTGCGACCTGCAAGAGGTGCCGCGACTGAATGCCTTTGTCGAAGAGGTCTGCCAGGATGTGGGCTTCGACGAACAGACCACCATGAGTATCAAGGTGGCCGTCGAAGAGGCTGTCGTCAACGTGATGAAATACGCCTATCCGCCAGGACAGCAGCGCGACGTGACCATCGAGGCAGCATCCAACGATGTACGCCTGAAGTTCACCATTATCGACTGCGGAATGCCTTTCGATCCCACTGTTCAGTCGGAAGTCGACACCACGCTCTCGGCCCAAGAGCGGAAGATCGGTGGACTGGGCATCCACATTATTCGTCAGAACATGGACTCCATCAACTACGAGCGCATAGACAACCTGAATGTGCTGACACTGAGGAAGAAGATTAAAAGTGAAAAATGACGACATAACGTGATAACGATATAACGTAATAACGCATTACATAATTACAATGAAAACAACGATTGAAGAACAAGACGGCAATGTAGTTGCCATTCTGGAAGGTAATCTCGACACAGCTGCTGCCGCAGAAACCGAAAAGGCTATGAGTCCACTAAACGACGTGGAGGGTAAAGACATTATCATCGACTGCACTGACCTGGCATATATCTCTTCAGCTGGTCTGCGCATCTTTCTGGGCATTCTGCAGAGCGCACAGACCAAAGGCGGACATGTCTATATCAAAGGCGTCAACGATAATGTCCGTGCAGTCTTCACCATCACGGGATTCAGCAATATCTTCGAGTTTAAGTAAAAAGTGAAGAGCATATGAATCTAGATCCACATGGTGAGATGCTGCTGCAGCAATACCGCGAACTGCGTCCTACGCTGCAACAGCTGGCTGACGAGGCCTCAAGCCTGTTGCGGCATGCGCTGAAAGAACAGGGCATCTACATCACAGCCATGGAGCACCGGGTGAAGACAGAAAAGTCGCTCACGGGAAAACTGGAGCTAAAGGGTGCGAAATACAAAAGTATCGACGACATCACCGACCTCGTTGGTCTGCGTGTCATCACCTTCTATACCGACGAGGTGGACAAGGTGGCGGCCATCGCTAAGAGCGTGTTCGACATCGACTGGCAGGAAAGCGTCGATAAGCGTAAGTTGCACAAGCTGGACTCCTTCGGCTACAATTCCCTGCACTACATCTGCCGACTGAAAACCGGTGGTCCGCGCTTTGAGCTGCAGATGCGTACAGCCCTTCAGCATGTGTGGTCTACCATTGAGCACGATACAGGATACAAAGGCGATGTAAAAGTTCCCGACGTGTACCTGCGACAGTTCAACCGACTGGCAGGAATGGCAGAGCTGATGGACGATGAGTTCAGCCGACTGCGAACAGTCCTCACCGACTATCGCCGACAGACACTGGCACTGGTAAAGAACGGAAAGCTTGACGATGTGCCACTCTCGCGCGACACGTTCAGAAGCTATCTGGAACTGCATCCGTTTGACCGTCTGAATAAGCGTATCGCAGCCGTCAACCAAGCCGAGATCTGGCCCGTATCGGTGATGTCATATCTGCCGGTTTTGGAGTCATTCGGAATGGAGACCCTCGGCCAGGTGCAGCACTTCATTGACGAGAACAGCGAAGATGCCTATCAGCTGGCACTCTCGCAACTGGCCATCACCGACCTCGACATCCTCTCTTCAAACACAGCCTTGCAGTATCTCTGTCTGGTCTATGTGCTGAAGCACGACGGAGGCCGCGACGGTCTGAAATCACTCTACGACCTCATCAATGGAGAAAATGATGCCAACGGTATCGTGGCCGACATGATAATGGAGCAGGCCAAGACACTGCCGTTTATGCGATAAGGATACTTGTCACTGCAAGAACAAATTAACAATAAATAAAACAAAAATGAACAAGAACGAGAAATTTGTCATCACCATCAACCGCGAAGTCGGATCGGGTGGACGTACCGTAGGCCGTAAGCTGGCTGAGAAATTATGTGTGAAGTACTGCGACAAGGCCGTCATCGACGGATTGACCCAGAAGTTCGGCCTCACATCAGAGCGCATCGAAGAGATCAAGGCTCAGAAGAAATCGTGGTGGAACGACATCAACAACTACTACCATACACTGGTCAACAGTGCCAGTCAGCCTATGGAGGCCGAGGTGAAGCTTGATAACACCACCATGTTCGAGACGGAGAAACGCATCCTGCAGGAACTGGCTGCACAGTCATCGTGTGTCGTAGCAGGCCGCGCGGGTTTCATGGTGTTCCGCGAATGGCCCAACCACCTAAGCATCTTTATCCAAGCTTCGATGGAACACCGCATTAAGCGTGTTATGCGTCGTCAGGACGTCAGCGAGCAGGAGGCCCGCGACATCATTGCGAAGATGGACGCCTCCCGTGAGGCATACATCAAGAAATATGAGGATACCTCACGCTATGACACCCGCAACTATCAACTCGTAATCTCGATGGATGACTTGACGGAAAACGATGCTGTAGAAGTTATCATGGACTATATTAATCGCACAAGTAAATAATTCCTGATAGGCTGTTTGAACATGAATGCTAAAATAGTAAACCTTCAGGAATGGGAGTCCTTCGGTGGCGGAGGGTTCGGGACGTCCTATTACAACAAGACGGACGACTCGGTGATTCTCAAACTCAACAAACCCAGTGTCTCTGAAGATGCAGCAAGGAAAGAATTCCTGCGCTCCAAGGCTGTCTACGATATGAGCATCCCATCAGCTGAGCCCCTTGAATATGTCACCGACGGGCAGCGCTATGGGATGATAGTGGAGCGGATTCAAGGGAAGGAATCCTTCGGACGAATCATTGCTGATCATCCAGAGCGGCTTGAGGAGCTTGCCGGCATGACCGCCGACTATGCCAAAGCCCTGCACGGGATTCCCTGCGACACGGAGGTCTTTGACAGCGTTCCCTTACGCATACGGAGTTTGATAGCAGAATGTCATTCCTGACAATATAAAAACCAGGCTTCTTGGCTACATAGACGACCTTGAACCCGTCACTACCTGCCTGCATGGGGACATTAACCCCTGTAACATCATCATTGCCCGCGGCAAAGTGTACTGGATTGATTTGGGCGATTTCGGCTATGGAGATCCTTTGATGGATTTTTGTATTCTTGCCCACATGCACCATTTAGGGCCCAATCCCGTCCTTCGGAACCTGTTCCACATGGACCGGAAAGCACTGAAACTCTTCTATGAAGCCATGGGGATGCAGTATTTTGGCCCTCGCTGGGGTACTTCTGAACTCAAAGAGAAAATGGGGCATATCTCCCAGATTATGGCAGGAAGGGCCATCTGTATCTGGCCATCAGCCTTTCATATCAATCTTCCCTATCTTCAGGAAAACAAAATAAAGACAGCTATAAGTCTGTTTATTGGTGATCGGATCAAGTTTAAAATGTGATTAAATATTCGATAAAGCCATGAATAGGATAATAGCATTGATAGGCTCCATGACGGAGAGTTTTACCAACAACCTGATAGCTGAGGATCGCTACAGGATGATCCTCGACGGTTTGCAGGTGACACTCGTCATCACGTTCTGCGCCGCCGTGCTGGGCACGCTGCTGGGCGGACTGGTGTGCTGGATGCGCATGAGTCGCCGCAGGTGGTTGCAGCAAGTGGCCAAGGTGTATATCGAACTGATGCGCGGCACACCCGTCCTGGTGCTGCTCATGCTGATGTACTATGTGGTAATGGCACCGATGGATGCTACGGGCATCGTGGTGGCTATCGTCACCTTCGCCATGAACACGGCGGCCTACATCAGCGAGATGCTGCGCACTACCATTCAGGGCATCGACCGCGGACAGACCGAGGCGGGATTAGCATTGGGGTTCACACCGCGACAGACGTTCTTCAAGATAGTGTTGCCACAGGTGATCAAGGCGGTGATGCCCGTCTATCAAGGAGAGATTATCAGTCTGCTGAAGGGCACGAGCATCGTAGGCTACATTGCTGTAGCCGACATGACACGCGCTTCCGACTTGATACGTTCGCGCACGTTCGACGCCTTCTTCCCGCTCATCGTCACGGCCATCATCTATTTCCTCATGGCGTGGCTTATCGGACTGCTACTTCAGAGTCTCGTTCAGCGCCAGCGCGTGAAGGCAATCGCTGCTGCCATGGTGCTGACATTGTTTGGTTTGCTGGGCTACGTGCCCTCATTAGCGGATGGTGGCGGGGAAATCGCCACCCACACTGACGGATCATCGAACGTTCCTCCTGCTTTCCAAGCGCTTAACGGCAAGAATGTGGCAGTGATTATCGGCAGCATACAGGACATTGCCGTCACCGACATGGCACCCGATGCCAACATCCTGCGCATGACCAGTCAGACCGACCTGCTGGCAGCCTTGGAGAACGGCAAGGTAGATGCAGCAGGCGGTGAGAGTCTGACACTGTTGTTCAACAAGGAACTGCTTGAAAAGGTGGATTCTGTGGGTGCAGGGCTTACACCGATTCCGATAGGCGCCTGTTACCGACTCGACAATACCGAATTGCAGCAGGACTTCAACCATTTCCTGACCGAAATCCACAGTGACGGCACCTACCAGAAGATTCTGGATCGCTGGAGCAATGCCGACGACCCCTCGGCCATGGACATTCCCCAATCACGCGGTACGGGGCGCACCCTACGCGTAGCCACCTACCCCGCCATGCCTCCGTTTAATTTCATCAATTACGGGAAACCTTCTGGTCTGGAGCCGGAACTGCTGACGGAATGGGCCAACCGGCGTAACTGGCAACTGGAATACCTCATCATGGACTTTGCTGCACAGATACCTGCTGTGCAGACGGGCAAGGCCGACATGGCCATGGGAGCTATCAGCATCACCGAAGAACGTCAGAAGCAGGTACTGTTCTCCGATGGCTATATCGATTCGCACATCGTGCTGATGACGCGAAAAGGGGAAAGCAATATACTCACCAGCCTCACCCCCGGCCCCTCTCCAAAGGGCGAGGGGAGTGGATACCTTTGGTGGGGCGTTGTTATCCTTATTATAATAGGAGGTGGGGTATGGCTTATTGTCCACAGAAAAAAGAAATCACATAACATTCCACTCCCCTCGCCCTTTGGAGAGGGGTCGGGGGTGAGGCTTTCTCACCTGAAGAAAAGCTACGGTTCGCTCGATGTCTTACGTGACATCAATACTGAAGTACATCGCGGCGAGGTCATCTCCATCATCGGCCCTTCGGGTACGGGCAAGAGTACCTTCCTGCGCTGCCTGAACCTTCTGGAACAGCCCACCGGCGGCAGTATCATCGTTGATGGCGAGGACATCCTCACTAAGGGCTATCCCATTAATATGCTGCGCCAGAAGATGGGTATGGTGTTCCAGAGTTTTAATCTCTTCGAGCACAAGACCGTGCTGGAGAACGTCATATTTGCGCCTTGCCAACTACGCCATGAGCCAGAGGAAGAGGCACGCAAGGAAGGACTGGCACTGCTGCGCAAGGTAGGACTGGCCGAAAAGGCCGACGTCTATCCGTCGAGTCTCTCCGGCGGACAGAAACAGCGTGTGGCCATAGCCCGAGCACTGGCCATGAAACCCGACGTTATCCTCTTCGACGAACCCACATCGGCCCTTGACCCCACGATGGTAGGCGAAGTGCTCAGCGTCATCCGCCAGTTGGCCAAGGAGGGCATGACCATGCTTATCGTCACCCACGAGATGAAGTTCGCTCACGATGTGAGCACCCGCATCTTCTTCATGTACGATGGCTACATCCACGAGGACGGCACGCCCGAGCAGATCTTTGAGAATCCAGTCCATAGCGCCACCAAGGCCTTCATACAGCGCATCCGCAAGGAGGTGTTCGAGATTGAGGGTCCCGACTTCGACTTCCTGGGCATGCACTCTGCGATGGGCGCCTTCTGCCACAAGTACGGCATCGCCGAGAAACTGGAGACGGCGGAGCGGCTGACAGACCATATGCTCGACGGCCCGATGGCGCAGTACCGCCCCATTACTGTCCGCATCACCCACAGCGAACAGTCGGGTGTCACCGCCCTCGACTTCATGGTAGAGCAGATGACCGCCACACCGCTGACCGACGCGCATCGCAGCGAACTCTCCGGGCAGTGCAAGCAAGTCATCGAGGAACCCACCAAGCGTGGCTTCCGCGTGAAACTGATTATATAATATGGCGCGTTTACGGGAGTACGACGCCCAAAGAGTTAAAAAAATATAAATCATCACCCATCCCATACGCTCGTTTCTTATCTCTCAACTAAAAGTTGTACCTTTGCACCTCAATTATAAGAACGCATCATCCCCAAAGGGGAAATAGGTGCCGGAACAGGCGCTGGCACCTATCATTATTAACCCTTTAAAACAACGGTCTGATAAACGTCTGTTCAGGCCACCGCCCGTCGAGAGATTGGGCAATATATATTTTTAATTATGTCAGAATTAACAAAGAACGTCCAGCCATTACAGGACTTCGACTGGGAACAGTTTGAAAATGGCATGACCGCTAACGTCAGCAAAGAGGAGCTTGACAAGGCGTACGACGAGACTCTGAACAAGGTTAGCGAGCATCAGGTCGTTGACGGTAAAGTTATCAGCGTCGACAAAAAAGAGGTTGTTGTCAACATCGGCTACAAGAGCGACGGTATCATCCCCGCTTCTGAATTCCGCTACAATCCCGAGCTGAAGGCCGGCGACATCGTAGAGGTTTATGTTGAGAACGCAGAGGATAAGAAAGGGCAGCTCGTTCTGTCTCACAAGAAGGCTCGCCTGTCGAAGTCTTGGGACCGTGTCAATGCCGCCCTGGAGGCCCAGGAGGTTGTCAATGGTTACATCAAGTGCCGCACGAAGGGTGGTATGATTGTCGACGTATTCGGCATCGAGGCCTTCCTGCCCGGCTCACAGATCGACGTTCATCCCATACGCGACTACGACCAGTTCGTAGACAAGACGATGGAGTTCAAGATTGTGAAGATCAACCAGGAGTTCCGCAACGTTGTTGTTTCGCACAAGGCTCTTATCGAGGCTGAACTCGAGGCTCAGAAGCAGGAAATCATGTCGAAGCTCGAGAAGGGTCAGATTCTGGAAGGTGTCGTCAAGAACATTACCAGCTACGGTGTATTCGTAGACCTGGGTGGTGTTGACGGACTGATCCACATCACCGACCTGTCTTGGGGCCGCGTTGACGATCCCCACAAGGTGGTTGAACTTGACCAGAAGATCAATGTCGTTATCCTCGACTTCGATGAGGAGAAGAAGCGCATTGCCCTGGGTCTGAAGCAGCTCACTCCGCATCCTTGGGATGCTCTGGATGCTGATCTCAAGGTGGGCGACCATGTGAAGGGTAAGGTTGTCGTTATTGCCGACTATGGTGCATTCGTTGAGATTCAGCCTGGTGTAGAGGGTCTGATCCACGTCAGCGAGATGTCTTGGAGCCAGCACCTGCGCTCAGCTCAGGAGTTCCTGAAGGTTGGCGACGAGGTAGAGGCTGTAATCATCACACTCGACCGCGACGAGCGCAAGATGTCGCTGGGCATCAAGCAGTTGAAGGAAGATCCCTGGGAGGCTATCGAGGTTAAGTATCCTGTGGGCAGCAAGCACACTGCCAAGGTTCGCAACTTCACCAACTTCGGTGTATTTGTGGAACTCGAGGAGGGTGTTGATGGTCTGATTCACATCAGCGACCTCAGCTGGACCAAGAAAGTAAAGCATCCCTCTGAGTTCACTCAGGTAGGCGCACAGATTGACGTCATCGTGCTGGATATCGATAAGGAGAACCGTCGTCTCAGCCTTGGCCACAAGCAGCTCGAGGAGAATCCTTGGGACGTATTCGAGGGCAAGTACACCGTTGGTTCTATCCACGAGGGTAAGATTGTTGAACTGCTCGAGAAGGGTGCCGTTGTTCAGCTCGACGAGAACGTTGAGGGCTTTGCAACTCCTAAGCACCTCGTTAAGGAGGATGGTTCACAGGCCGCTCAGGGCGAGACTCTGCCCTTCAAGGTGATTGAGTTCAACAAGGACTCGAAGCGCATCATTCTGTCGCACAGCCGCACCTTCGAGGATCCGAAGCGTGAGGAGAAGGCTGCTGCCAAGAAGGCTGCTCGTGCTCCGAAGAAGGATGACACGCCAAAGATTGAGAACGTAGCTGCAAGCACCACGCTGGGCGATATCGACGTACTGGCTGAGCTGAAGGCAAAGATGGAGAAGGGCGAGTAATTCTTAGTTAAGAGTTAAGAATTAAGAGTTGAGAGTTAACTCTCGCCTTATAATATAATAAGGTATGTGCGCGAATTGTTTTCGCGCACATATTTTTTGTATCTATACACATTTTGACTTGATATAAATCAATTAAGTAACAAAACGTAAGCGTTTTCGTGATTTTTCTTGCAAAATGTTTGGTATTTTATAGTTTTTGATGTAATTTTGCAACCGCAAACGAGAAATAACAATATTTTCAATAGTACAATAACTTTAAAAGTAAAAAGATTATGAATGCAGCAAAAGTTGTAGAGGAACTGAAACAGAGATTTCCCAACGAGCCGGAGTACATCCAGGCCGTAAGTCAGGTACTTCCCACCATCGAGGAAGAGTACAACAAGCACCCCGAGTTTGAAAAGGCCAATCTGATTGAGCGCCTTTGCATCCCCGATCGTGTTTGTGAGTTCCGCATCACATGGGTTGACGACCAGGGTAAGGTACAGACCAACATGGGTTATCGTATCCAGCACAATAACGCCATTGGCCCGTACAAAGGAGGTCTCCGCTATCACAAGAGCGTAAACCTGGGTATCCTGAAGTTCCTGGCTTTCGAGCAGACCTTCAAGAACTCACTGACCACGCTGCCTATGGGTGGTGCTAAGGGTGGTTCAGACTTCTCGCCCCGTGGCAAGAGCGACGCTGAGGTGATGCGCTTCTGTCAGGCATTCATGAACGAACTGTATCGCGTCATCGGTCCTGATGAGGACGTTCCCGCTGGTGACATCGGCGTCGGTGGCCGTGAGGTTGGTTATTTGTTCGGACAGTACAAGAAGCTGACTCATCAGTTCCAGGGCGTGCTGACCGGTAAGGGTCTCTCATTCGGTGGTTCACTGATCCGTCCTGAGGCTACTGGTTACGGTTGCGTATACTTCTTGACTTCTATGCTGGCTACCCGCGGTATCGAGCTGAAGGGTAAGAAGGTGCTGATTTCCGGTTCTGGTAACGTGGCTCAGTATGCTACTGAGAAGTGCATCCAGCTGGGTGCCATCCCCATGACGCTGTCTGACTCTGACGGTTACATCTACGATCCAGACGGTATCACTCAGGAGAAGCTCGAGTATGTAAAGGAACTGAAGAATGTTGAGCGCGGACGTATCAAGGAGTATGCTGAAGAGTATCCCAATGCCAAGTATGTGGCTGGCGAGCGCCCCTGGCACGAGAAGGCCGACATCGCTCTGCCTTGCGCTACTCAGAACGAGATCAACGGCGAGCAGGCTCAGGCCCTGATTGACAATGGTGTGATTGCTGTTGCTGAGGGTGCCAACATGCCTTCACTGCCCGAGGCTATCAAGATTTTCCAAGATGCTAAGATTCTCTATGCTCCTGGTAAGGCTTCTAACGCTGGTGGTGTGTCAGTATCTGGTCTTGAGATGTCGCAGAACTCTGAGCGTCTGAGCTGGACCGCTAAGGAGGTTGACGACTATCTGAAGCGCATCATGAACGATATTCACGAAAACTGCGTGAAGTACGGTACGCAGGCTGATGGCTACATCAACTACGTGAAGGGTGCTAACGTTGCCGGCTTCATGAAGGTTGCCAATGCCATGATGGCTCAAGGCATCGTGTAAGCTCGACGAAGTCAAGGTGCACAAAGCCTTGAGGGTACTCAAGGCATTGTGTAAGCTAACGAATTCAATTTTATTATAAAAATGGGCTGACTTTTGGTCAGTCCATTTTTTTTTATTACTTTTGCAGGCACTAATAGTAAAATACGAAAATAATAAATAGTAAATAGTCAAACAGTAAATAGATGTTATGCTTACACTGAAGCTTATTACAGAAGAGACAGACCGCGTGATTCGCGGATTGGAAAAGAAGCACTTTCAGGGTGCCAAAGAGGCTATCGACCAGGTATTGGCCGTCGACAAGAAACGCCGTGAGGCCCAGCAGGAGCTGGACAAGAGCCTGAACGAGCAGAAGCAGTTGTCTGGTCAGATTGGCCGTCTGATGAAGGAAGGCAAGAAGGACGAGGCTGAGCAGGTAAAGGCTCAGGTGGCCCAGCTGAAGGAGAAGTCGAAGCTGATGGACGAGACGATGGCCAAGGCTCAGGAAGAGATGACCACGCTGCTCTGCCAGATTCCCAATATTCCCTACGACGAGGTACCCGAGGGCAAGGCCGCTGAGGACAACCACGTGGTGAAGTCGAACCTGAAGGAGTGTGGTCCTGACGACACCGTCGGCAACTGGGACGTGAACCCCTCGCTGGGCATTGCCAACCCCCTGCCCCACTGGGAACTGGCCAAGAAATACAACCTCATCGACTTCGACTTGGGCGTAAAGATCACAGGTGCTGGTTTCCCCGTGTATATCGGCAAGGGTGCCCGTCTGCAGCGTGCACTGATCAATTTCTTCCTTGCTGAAGCCAACAAGGCCGGCTATACGGAGATTATGCCTCCGACGGTAGTGAACGCTGCTTCTGGCTATGGTACGGGTCAGCTGCCTGACAAGGAAGGCCAAATGTATCATTGCGAGGTTGACGACTTCTATCTGATTCCTACCGCTGAAGTTCCTGTCACCAATATCTATCGCGACGTGATTCTCGACGAGAAGGATCTGCCCATCAAGAACTGTGCCTACACGGAGTGTTTCCGTCGCGAGGCTGGTAGCTATGGTAAAGACGTTCGCGGACTGAACCGCCTGCATGAGTTCTCGAAGATTGAGATTGTACGCATCGACAAACCCGAACATTCAAAGGAGAGCCACAAGGAGATGCTGGAACATGTAGAAGGCCTGCTGAAGAAGTTGGAGCTTCCCTATAGAATTCTGTTGCTATGCGGTGGCGATCAAAGCTTTACGAGTGCTATTTGCTACGATTTCGAGGTTTATTCTGAGGCTCAGGGACGCTGGCTTGAGGTATCGTCAGTATCGAATTTCGACACCTATCAGGCCAACCGTCTGAAGTGTCGCTTCCGTCCAGAAGGCAGCAAGAAGCCTGAACTCTGCCACACGCTGAACGGCTCTGCTCTCGCTCTCCCGCGCATCGTCGCTGCTCTGTTGGAGAACAACCAGACGGAGAACGGCATCAAGATTCCGGCTGCTTTGGTACCTTATACGGGCTTTGAGATCATTGACTAATTCGCAGGACAAAATATTTTTGTGACTTTTTTCTTTGATAATCAATAAAGTTTTTGTATCTTTGCAACAAATTACAAACAAACGTTGGATTATTATTAACCCAAAAAACTAACAATATGGACAAAAATCAAAAGTATGTCATCACGATTAATCGCGAATTAGGTAGCGGCGGTCGTACTGTTGGTAGAAAGTTGGCCGAGAAGCTGAGTGTTCCTTTCTACGACAAGGCACTTATCAACGAGCTGAAAGAAAAGTATCATCTGACTACCGGTGAAATTGAGAAGCTGAAAGCCAGCAAGACGAATTGGCTTCGCGAATTCATCAATGCCGCCATGTATATGGGCCAGGGCATGAACGAGATGTGGTACTACCAGCAAATGACTGGTCAGGGAGCAACTCTGCTGACCAGCGGTGAGATGTTTAAAGTTGAGAAGGAAATCCTGACTAACGTAGCCGCTGAGGAATCGTGCGTCGTAGCAGGACGTTCTGGTTTCCACGTATTTGCCGAGCACCCCAATCACCTGAGCATCCTCATTCAGGCTCCTCTGGAGCACCGCATCCAGCGCCTCATGACTAAGCAGAACCTGAGCCACGAGGAGGCTGAGAAGGTCATCAAGAAAGTGGACGAAATGCGCGAGACCTATGTCAAGAAGTATACTGGCACATCGCGTTACGACACTCGCAACTACGACCTCGTCTTCAACATGGAAGGAAAAACCGAGGATGAAATTGTCGAGCTGATACTTAAGTACATCGGATAGAACAAGAAATATCGCTAAGGACATCATTTCAAAATGCCAAATAAACCACGATTTATTTGGCATTTTTCTTATATTTTTGTACCTTTGCACACAAAATGTAAACCAAGCAATAGGATTATGAATAAAATCGTAAGAAAAGAGCAATTCTCAGAGAAGGTTTTTCTCTTTGAAATTGAGGCACCGCTGATTGCGAAGAGTCGTAAGGCTGGTAACTTCGTGATTGTGCGTGTCGACAAGAAAGGTGAACGCATGCCGCTGACCATCGCTGGTGCCGACATCGATCGTGGCACCATTACGCTGGTGGTCCAGATGGTAGGACTGTCATCAAAGAAACTCTGTGCCCTCGGCGAGGGTGACTTCGTAGCCGACGTGGTCGGTCCGCTGGGCAATCCTACGCGTATCGAGAAATACGGCACGGTGGTTTGTGCCGGTGGCGGACTCGGTGTGGCTCCCATGTTGCCTATCATCCAGGCACTGAAGGCTGCTGGCAACAGAGTCCTGAGCGTGATGGCAGGCCGTTCGAAGGATTTGATTATCCTCGAGGACAAGGTTCGTGAGAGTTCTGACGAGGTAATCATCATGACCGATGATGGTTCGTACGGCGAAAAGGGTGTAGTTACCGTTGGTATGGAGAAATTCTTCGAGCAGGAACATGTCGATAAGGTATTTGCTATTGGACCTCCCATCATGATGAAGTTCTCGAACCTCACCGCTCAGAAACATAACATCCCCTGCGAAGTTTCACTGAACACCATTATGGTCGATGGTACTGGTATGTGTGGTGCTTGCCGACTGACAATTGGCAGTAAGACGAAGTTCGTCTGCATCGATGGCCCTGAGTTCGACGGCGCACTCGTTGATTGGGACGAGATGTTCAAGCGCATGGGCACCTTCAAGCGCGAAGAGCAGGAAGAGCTGGCTCATTACGAGGAGCACCTGACCAACGGTAGTATGCTCGACGGATCTGCCGTCGAGAAAACCACCGACATTGTCATGGATGACGATCCGACCAACGACACCATAGACATTCTGACCGATCGCGACGCTGAATGGCGTAAGGAACTGCGTGCTTCGATGAAACCGAAGGAGCGCACCCAGATTGAACGTGTCATCATGCCTGAACTCGACCCCGTCTATCGTGCTACCACTCGTACTGAGGAGGTAAACATTGGTCTGACCAAGGAGATGGCTATGACCGAGGCCAAGCGTTGTCTCGACTGCGCTAAACCTACATGTGTAGAGGGTTGTCCTGTGAATATCAATATCCCATCGTTCATCAAGAACATCGAGCGTGGCCAGTTCCTGGCTGCTGCGAAGGTGCTGAAGAACACCTCTGCCCTCCCCGCTGTTTGTGGCCGTGTCTGTCCTCAGGAAAAACAATGCGAGAGCAAGTGTATCCACCTGAAGATGAACGAGCCCGCTGTGGCTATCGGCTATCTGGAGCGTTTTGCTGCAGACTTCGAGCGTGAGAGCGGAAACATCTCTCTGCCTGAGATTGCACCTGCCAACAGCATTAAGATTGCCGTCGTGGGTTCTGGTCCTGCTGGACTGAGCTTCGCCGGCGACATGGTGAAGAAGGGCTACGATGTTTACGTCTTCGAGGCTCTGCACGAGATTGGTGGTGTGCTGAAGTATGGCATCCCCGAGTTCCGTCTGCCCAACAAGATTGTCGACGTCGAAATCGAGAACCTCGCCAAGATGGGCGTTCACTTCCAGACCGACGTTATCGTAGGCAAGACCATCAGCGTTGAGCAGCTTGAGGCTCAAGGCTTTAAGGGCATCTTCGTAGGTTCTGGCGCTGGTCTGCCAAACTTCATGAATATCCCTGGCGAGAACTCTATAAACATCATGTCAAGTAACGAGTATCTTACTCGTGTGAACCTGATGGATGCTGCCAATCCGACAACCGACACTCCGTTGAATCCCGCCAAGAGCGTGCTCGTAGTGGGTGGTGGTAACACAGCTATGGACTCTTGTCGTACAGCCAAGCGTCTAGGTGCTGATGTAACGTTGGTTTATCGCCGTTCAGAGGTTGAGATGCCAGCTCGTCTCGAGGAGGTTAAGCACGCCAAGGAGGAAGGTATCAACTTCCTGACGCTCCACAATCCCATCGAATACATTGCCGACGAGCAGGGTGCCGTTAAGCAGGCCGTGCTGCAAGTGATGGAGCTGGGCGAGCCCGATGCATCAGGGCGTCGCAGTCCTGTCCCCGTTGAGGGTAAGACCGTGACACTCGATGTCGATCAGGTCATTGTGGCCGTTGGCGTATCACCCAACCCGTTGGTGCCGAAGTCTATCGAGGGCCTGGAACTTGGTCGCAAAAACACGATTGTCGTCTCTGAGGAGATGCAGTCATCTCGCAGCGAAATCTTCGCCGGTGGTGATATCGTGCGTGGTGGTGCAACGGTGATTCTTGCCATGGGTGACGGTCGTCGTGCTGCACAAAACATGGACGAATTCCTGAAGAAAAAGTAAAAAAGTAAAAAGGTAAAAAAGTAAACGTGAACGGACTTTATACCATCATATTGCTCATACTAAGCAACGTCTTCATGACGCTGGCTTGGTATGGGCATTTAAAGTTACAGGAGAACGGCGTGTCGAACCACTGGCCGCTGATAGGTGTCATTGCCTTCTCATGGGGCATTGCCTTCTTTGAGTATTGTTGCCAGGTTCCCGCCAACCGATTGGGGTTTGTCGAAAACGGCGGACCCTTCAACCTCATTCAGCTGAAGGTTATTCAGGAATGTATCTCGCTGGCTGTCTTCTGCATCATTGCCAACATCATGTTCCAAGGCACTCATCTGCATTGGAACCACATCCTGGCCTTCTTCCTCATTATCTGCGCTGTCTATCTGGTGTTTATGGAGAACTAAATGACACTCGACGAACGGCTTTGGAAACAATTTAACAAAGCGCTAGGACAATATCAGCTCATCGACGAGGACGACAAAATCCTCGTCGGTTTGTCTGGTGGCAAGGACTCGCTCTGTTTGCTCGAGTTTCTCGCCCGCCGCTCCAAAATCCATGTCCCCCACTTTACCGTCGAGGCACTGCATGTCCGCATGATTAATATTCATTACGAAACGGACACCACCTACCTTCAGTCGTTCTGCGACCACCTCGGCGTCCCCCTCCACATCGTCACCACCTCGTTTACCACAACTCCCGACGGATTTCCGTCGGGCAGCAAAAAGCCCGCCTGTTTCCTTTGTTCGTGGCAACGAAGAAAACAACTCTTCAACCTTGCACAAGAACTGGGCTGCGCCAAGATTGCCCTAGGGCACCATCAGGACGACATTATCCACACGGCCCTCATGAATCTCACCTTCCAAGGACATTTTGCCACCATGCCTGCCAAGCTGCGCATGCGAAAGATGCCACTTACCATCATCCGGCCACTCTGCCTCTGCCAGGAAGACGACATCCGCGCCTACGCCGAGCAGCAAGGCTATGAAAAACAACTAAAGCAATGCCCTTACGAGAAGGACACCAACCGCACAACAGCGTCCGAATTGTTTGAACATTTCCAACGGCTTAACCCCGAGGCACGATACAGTATCTGGCGGGCCCTGGAAGCCGACAACAAGCTCGTAGAGTATTAAATATCTTTAATTGTATTGTATCAAAGATACAAAATCCATTACTTTTTCGTATCTTTGCCTAATGATGAAGACGCGTTGCCTGTTCATATCGTTCCTCATGCTCCTTACGCTATCAGCTACGGCCCAGAAGCGCAGGGCTCCTAAGCCTAAACTCACGCCAGAACAGATAGAGCACCAAGCCAAGCTGGAGCGAATGACGGAAAAAACACAGCGCATCCTTTTTGTCGACAGCGTGGTGGTTCCCAAGCAGCAGTTCCTTGCCTCCTATTTCCTTTCACCCGAAGTGGGACAAGTTGCTCGCTATCAGGACATTTTCCAAACCCAGCAGCAACCCGATGCCTACGTTCACGTCAATGAATTGGGATCGCGCTGCTATCTCTCACTGGCACCGACGGACACCACCATGCAACTCTACATGAGTGAGAACATCAACAATCGTTGGTCGCGTCCGCAACTGCTGAAAGGCATCAACGACGACAACCAGTTCCATCGCATCAACTATCCTTTCATGATGGGTGACGGACAGACATTCTACTTCGCAGCAGAAGGCAGCGACGGACTGGGCGGCTACGACATTTATGTGACACGATACGATGCAGAGGACAACCAGTTCCTGCACCCTGTCAATATCGGTATGCCCTTCAATAGCGAGGCCAACGACTATCTCTACATCATCGACGAGTACAGCAATCTGGGTTGGTTTGCCACCGACCGCAACCAGCCGGCTGACTCCGTGTGCGTCTACCTTTTCCTGCCTCCAGCAAGCCGACAGACCTACAGCGCCTCGGCCTTAAGTCCTGAGGAAATAGCTCCCTACGCCCGCATCGACCGCATTGCCGACACATGGACCGACGAAACGGCCCGTCAGCAAGCGCTGGCGCGACTACAAGATGTCACCCGCCGCCAGCATCAGAAACCCGTTGACCACGAGTTCACCTTCGTCATCAACGACGAGCTCACCTACACGAGGTTGGTCGACTTCCGCGACCCGGGCAGTAAGCGACTGTTCCAGGAACTTCAGAGTTTGCGTCAGCGCCACCAGCGTCTCCAGGAAGCCCTCGACAAGGCCCGCGACTACTACGCACAGGCTGCCAAGGGCGAACGCGACGAGCTGCGTTCCGAGATACTCACCAGCGAACGGACCGAACAACAGCTGCGACGCCAAATTCATGATACAGAGAAAACAATTCGTAATAACGAAATCATATTTCTAACTAAAAACTAGTAATACTATGGCAAAAAGAACATTCCCCGAGTCCGAACTCATCATCAATGGTGACGGCTCATGTTTCCACCTCCACCTGAAGCCTGAATTCCTGGCTGACAAGGTTATTCTCGTCGGCGATCCCGCCCGTGTCAACACCGTTGCCGCCCACTTCGACAGCATCGAGCACGAAGTGTCGAGCCGCGAGTTCCACACCATTACCGGCATGTACAAGGGCAAGCGCATCACCTGCCAGTCGCACGGCATTGGCTGCGACAACATCGACATCGTGGTCAACGAACTCGACACACTGGCCAATATTGACTACAACACCCGCGAAGAGAAAGAGGAACACCGCACGCTGACGATGGTACGCATCGGCACCTGCGGAGGCTTGCAGCCCTTCACACCCACAGGTTCGTTCATTGCCTCCGTCAAGAGCATCGGTTTCGACGGACTGCTCAACTACTATGCCGGCCGCAATGTGGTCTGCGACATTCCCATGGAGAAAGCCTTCAGGGAGCACATGCAGTGGGACCCCATCAAGGGTGCGCCCTATGTGGCCGTTGCCGATGCCGATCTAATCAATCAGATAGCTGCCGACGACATGGTCAAGGGTTACACCGTTGCCTGTGGCGGCTTCTATGGTCCTCAGGGCCGTCAGCTGCGTGCCGACATTGCCGATCCTGAACAGAACAAGAAGATCGAGTCGTTCGAGTATGAGGGCATGAAGATCTGTAACTTCGAAATGGAGTCTTCGGCTTTGGCTGGTCTTGCATCTCTGCTGGGTCACCGCGCCATGACCTGCTGCATGGTCATCGCCAACCGCTATGCCCAGAAGATGAACACCGACTACAAGAACTCTATCGACACCATCATCCAAAAAGTGCTCGACCGCATCTAAATGAACGGAACAATTTGTGCATTAGCAACTGCTCCCGGCGGAGCGTTAGGCATTATAAGAATCTCAGGCCCTCAGGCGCTTGAGATTCTTTCCAGTATATTCACCAAGGACCTAACGACCGCCCTGCCCAACACCATCCACTACGGACACATCGTGTCCACTGTGTCCGCTGGTTTTCCAGCGGGTCACGAAGTCATCGACGAAGCCCTCGTTTCCGTCTTCCGCGCTCCCCACAGTTACACCGGTGAAGACAGCGCAGAAATCTCGTGCCACGGTTCTCGCTATATTTTGAACAAGGTGCTGGAATTGCTGGTCGAGAATGGCTGCCGCATGGCTGAACCCGGCGAATACACCATGCGCGCCTACCTCAACGGCAAGATGGACCTCTCGCAGGCCGAAGCCGTCGCCGACCTCATCGCATCCAACAACCAAGCCACCCACCAGATAGCGATGAGCCAACTGCGTGGTCATTTCTCGTCCCGCCTCGCTCAACTGCGCGAACAGTTGCTCAAGCTCACGTCACTCCTCGAACTTGAACTCGATTTCTCCGACCACGAAGACCTTGAATTTGCCAATCGCACAGAGCTGCAGGAACTGACAAAAACTATTGACAAACAAATCACTACTCTCGCCCATTCCTTCGAGGCTGGGCAAGCCATCAAACAAGGTATCCCTGTGGCCATTGTCGGCAAGACCAACGTGGGAAAATCAACCCTACTGAACCGACTGTTAAAGGATGATCGCGCCATTGTCTCCAACGTTCACGGAACCACGCGCGACACCATCGAGGACACCATCGATCTGCAAGGCGTCACCTTCCGTTTTATCGACACCGCAGGCATCCGACAGACTTCCGATCATGTCGAGCAGATAGGCATCGAGCGCACTTTTGCAGCTATCGACAAAGCCACCATCGTCTTATGGATAGTCGACGAGGAACCCTCGCAAGAAGAATTCAATAAAATAAAAGAACTTACTGATAATAAAAAACTTATCATTGTAAGAAACAAAATAGACAAAACAGAAAACGCCCCGTTTACAATAGTTAAAATTCCTTTCATCGAGATTTCAGCCAAGCATGGCACCCACCTTGCTGACTTAGAGCAGGCCATCTACGATTCTGCAGACCTCTCCTTCCTCAGTTCCGCTGACATCATCGTCACCAACGCCCGTCACTACGAAGCCCTCACACGCGCACGCAGTCACTTGCAGCGCATCCTCGACGGCCTTGACAAACAAATCAGCGGAGACCTTCTTTCAGAAGACCTCCGCCTCACCATCGATACCCTCGCCGAAATCACCGGCGGTCAGATAACCCCTAACGAAGTATTAGGAAATATCTTTAAAAATTTCTGCGTGGGCAAATAACTGATTATCAGTAACTTAGAACAATTTAGATAAACTATCACTAAAGCTCTCGTTTTGAGGGCTTTTTCTGTGTTAACAACTCCTAATTGCTCTTTGTTATTCCAAGTTATTTTGGCGCAGTGGGGCTCATATTGTATTAGTAGAAAGGAATGATTATCATACTTTTTATAATGATTAAGCAAAAATGATATCTATGACATCAATAGGAACTTTCGTGCACGCCTTTGACGGCACGGCCGCTGGGGTCGTTCATGCCTTTGAAGGCGGCATCCCATTCGAGTGCGATGGCGGTACTACAGGCCACGGAGGCTTCGGAGGGGACACTACGAGCAGCAGAGTCGCTGGGGAAATGCTCGGCGAAGATGCTGCGGTAGTAGTATTCCTCTTTGTTCTTTGGCGGGTTGATGGGGAAACGTTCGGCAGCGTGGGCCATCTGTTCATCAGACACAGCCTCTGAGGTGATTTGTTTCAGCGTGTCAATCCATGAGTAGCCTACGCCATCGCTGAACTGCTCTTTCTGTCGCCAGGCGACTTCGGCGGGCAGCATGTCGGCAAAGGCCTCGCGGACAATCTTCTTCTCCATCGTTGTGCCTGGACACATCTTGGTCTCGGGATTAGTACGCATGGCGACATCCAAAAAGTCCTTGTCGAGGAAAGGCACACGGCCCTCTACACCCCAAGCCGACAGGCTTTTATTGGCGCGCAGACAGTCGTAGAGATAGAGTTTGCCTAATTTGCGGACGGTTTCTTCGTGGAAGGCCTGAGCAGAAGGGGCTTTGTGGAAATAGAGGTAACCTCCAAAAATCTCGTCGGCACCCTCACCGCTGAGCACCATCTTGATGCCCATCGACTTAATGACTCGCGCCAACAAGTACATTGGCGTAGAGGCACGGACAGTAGTGACATCGTAGGTTTCAATGAAGTAGATGACGTCGCGGATGGCATCCAAACCTTCTTGGATAGTGTAGTTAATCTCATGGTGAACAGTACCGATATGGTCTGCCACCATCTTGGCCTTAGCCAAATCGGGAGCACCCTTCAGACCGACGGCAAAGGAGTGCAGACGGGGCCAATAAGCCTTGGTCTTCGAATCGTCCTCGATGCGGTGCTCTGAGAACTTCTCAGCAATGGCAGAGATGACAGATGAATCGAGACCGCCCGAGAGCAATACGCCGTAGGGCACATCAGACATCAGCTGACGCTTGACGGCAGCGGTCAGCGCATCGTGGATGGCGGAGACTGAAGCCGAATTGTCTTTCACGGTTTCATAGTCAAACCAGTCGCGCTGATAATAGCGTTTAATGCCTGGCTCCTTGCTCCAATAATAGTGTCCAGGCAGGAAGGGTTCATAGTGCTCACATTGTCCTTCGAGGGCTTTCAGCTCTGAGGCGACATACACGGTGCCGTCGCTATCATAGCCTATATAAAGAGGTATCACGCCAATGGGATCGCGAGCTATCAGGAACTCATCACGTTCCTCGTCGTAGAGGGCGAAGGCAAAGATGCCGTTCAACTTTTCCAACATGTTGCAAATCTGCTCATGAGTGTAACTACTCCCCTCGCCCTTTGGAGAGGGGTTGGGGGTGAGGCTTCTGTAGAGTGCCAGGACCACCTCACAGTCGCTGCCCGTCTGAAACTCATAGCGTCCTGCATAACGACGACGAATCTCCTGATGGTTATAGATCTCGCCGTTCACAGCCAACACCTGCTTACAATCTGGTGAATAAAGCGGTTGTCCGCCACTCTCTGGGTCAACGATACTCAGTCGTTCGTGGGCAAGGATGGCGCTGCCGCCACAATAAATTCCACTCCAGTCAGGTCCGCGATGACGGATTTTCTGACTCATTTTCAATGCTTTCTGACGAAGAGCCTGTGTCTGCTCTTTAACGTTCAATATTGCTACGATTCCACACATAATATTCTAATTGATAATTGACAATGGATAATTATAAATACGAGAGGTAAAGATAATTCGTTTGGGCAGGATATTCTGCCGCGAGGGTGTCTATTTGGTTGACAGTGGGGACAATGCCGAGAGTCTTGCGCCACTTGCGTACAGTAAGGCCGGCCAGTTCCATCTTCATGCGATTCTCCAAGCCTATGGCACGGCCTATCTGGAAGTCGGAGAAACCGTAAATCTTGGCGGCTCGCAACAGCGGGAAGATTTCCGGCGACCTCAGATACTCCATGAATTCGCTGGGTTCCATATACTCCGACACCTCGGAAAGCAGAGCGTTCTCCTTCAGCTGCTGGTCAATGTCAACGATGTGCTTCAACTTCTGCAAGAACCAGCGGTCAATCATCGTCAACTGATGAATCTGCTCAACGGTATAGCCAATCTTCAATGCTTTCGATACGACGAAGATACGCATATCCGTCGGCTCATGCAGAGACTTTTCGATATCAGGAATCTTGATTTCATGATTCTCCACAAACCCATGCATGCCCTGTCCAATCATACGCAATCCCTTTTGTAGTGCCTCCTCGAAGGTTCGTCCGATGGCCATCACCTCGCCCACGCTCTTCATCGACGAGCCAAGTTCACGCTTCACGCCGTGGAACTTCGTCAGATCCCAGCGCGGAATCTTGACTACTACATAGTCGAGGGCAGGCTCGAAGAAGGCCGATGTCGTCTTGGTGACGCTGTTCTTCAGGTCGAAGAGTCCGTAGCCGAGACCAAGCTTTGCGGCAACAAAAGCCAATGGATAGCCAGTCGCCTTCGATGCCAATGCCGACGAGCGCGACAGACGGGCGTTGACCTCGATGACGCGATAGTCCTCGCTATTGGGGTCGAGCGCATATTGCACGTTACACTCGCCCACGATGCCGATATGCCGGATAATCTTGATGGCCAGTGCACGGAGCTTGTGATACTCGCTATTCGAGAGCGTCTGACTCGGTGCCACGACGATACTTTCACCCGTATGGATGCCCAGCGGGTCGAAGTTCTCCATGTTGCACACCGTGATGCAGTTGTCGAAGCGGTCGCGCACCACCTCGTACTCTATCTCCTTCCAACCCTTCAGCGATTTCTCCACCAGCACCTGCGGCGAGAACGAGAACGCTTCTTCGGCCTGTGCCAGCAACTGCTCATCGTTGTCGCAGAAACCGCTGCCGAGTCCGCCAAGGGCGTAGGCGGCACGTAATATAACGGGAAAGCCCAGCTCGTGTGCCGCCTTTTGCACTTCTTCGACCGTCAAGCACGCCTCGCTCTTGATAGTCTTCACGCCAATCTCGTCGAGTCGCTTCACAAACAGGTCGCGGTCTTCCGTGTCGATAATGGCCTGCACGGGCGTACCCAGCACCTCGACGCCGTATTTCTCCAAGATACCCTTTTCGTAGAGTACCACGCCACAGTTCAAGGCCGTCTGTCCACCGAACGACAAGAGAATACCGTCAGGACGCTCCTTTTCGATGACACGCTCCACAAACTCTGGTGTAACGGGTTGGAAATAGACCGTATCCGCCACATCCTTTGATGTCTGTACCGTCGCGATGTTGGGATTGATAAGCACCGAGTGAATGCCCTCTTCCTTCAGTGCTTTCAGTGCCTGTGCACCCGAGTAGTCAAACTCACCCGCCTGACCTATCTTCAATGCTCCTGAACCCAGAAGCAAGACCTTTTTGATCTCTTTCCTATCCATCATCCTAACATTTTTACAAATTCATCAAACATCCATTCCGTATCCGTTGGACCGCTACATGCCTCTGGATGGAACTGTGACGACATCCAGGGATTCGACTTGTGGCGGATACCCTCGTTCGAGCCGTCGTTCATGTTCACGAAGAGTGGTTCCCAATCCAAAGGCAGCGTTGAGTCATCCACAGCATAGCCGTGATTCTGGCTCGTGATGTAGCAATGGTTTGTGTTCACCTCACGCACCGGTTGGTTGTGCGAGCGATGACCGTATTTCAGTTTGTATGTCTTCGCTCCTGCCGCACGAGCCAGCAGTTGGTTGCCGAGACAGATGCCCATGCACGGCTTCACCTCTTTATTATTCAGGAACGTTCGGATGTGTTCCACCGTCTTGCCGCATTGCTCCGGGTCGCCAGGACCATTGGCCAAGAAAAGACCGTCGAACTCCAACTGGTTGAAGTTGTAATCCCAAGGCACACGAATCACCTCAACACCCCGTCTAATCAGACAACGGATGATGTTCGCCTTTACGCCACAATCCACAAGCGCCACCTTTTTATCAGCTCCCTCATTATAACGGATAATATCTTTGCAACTTACCTTCTCCACCCAGTTTACTGAACCGTAGTCTTGTTCCGTTTGCTGCGGTTCCGTCGCAAGCCCTTCAATCATAATGCGTCCCATCATCACGCCATGCTCGCGAAGCACCTTCGTCAGTCTTCGCGTATCAATCCCCGTTATTCCAGGAACCTTTTCGCGCTTCAGCCATGCAGCCAGCGACTCCTTCGCATTCCAATGCGAAAACTGTTCGCTATAATCGGCCACAACGATTGCTTTCGGATGGATGCGCTCACTCTCCATAAATAGCGGGAGTCCATCCTCGCCGATGCCCGTATCAGGTACACCGTAGTTGCCTATCAGCGGAAATGTCGTCACCAGTATCTGTCCTGCATAGCTGGGGTCTGTCAGACTCTCAGGATAACCTGTCATGGCGGTGTTAAAAACCACCTCGCCCGCAGTATCACCGTCATATCCGAACGACCAACCGCAGAATACCGTGCCGTCGCTGAGTATTAATTTTGCTTCTTTTTTCATCATTTATTGTTTTTGAATTCTTGGAGCAGCGAGCGTCTACATGCTTGCATGATTGACCGAGTCGTGACAAGAATCAACGTTGTTAAGTTTGCTGTCAATATAGTTCACGAATGCCTGATTGACGAGTCGTGTGCCGCCAGGCGTGGGATAGTGGCCGGTGAAGTACCAGTCGCCAGGATGGTTGGGACAAGCCTCATGCAGTCCCTCAATGCTTTGGAACACCAGTTCGATGGGTGCCTGCATATCTTTTGGGCGCAACATTTCCACGATTTTCTCGTTGATTTCCTCGACGGTAAAGGGCTCGTAGAGCGCACGAACGTAGTTTTCATTGAACATTGAACACTGAACATTGAACATTGGCTGCGCACTGGAATGGTCAATGGTCAATGGTGAATGGTCAATGGTCAATGGTGAATGGTCAATGGCTTTCTTGCAGGCCAGATAAGTGTCGCTCACCAGCTGCCACATGCCGCGCTCCTCGATAAGGGCCATCGTGGCACGGAAGGCGCAGAACTCCTCCAGACGGGGCATGTCGATGCCGTAATAGTCGGGGTAGCGGATCTGAGGCGAACTCGACACCATCACAATCTTCTTGGGATGCAGACGGTCGAGAATCTTGAAGATGCTCTCGCGCAGCGTCGTGCCGCGGACAATCGAGTCGTCGATAATCACCAGATTGTCTTCATAGGGGCGCAACGAACCATAACTGATGTCATAGACGTGAGCCGCCAGATCGTTGCGCTCTGTGTTGGCAGAGATAAACGTGCGCAGCTTGATGTCCTTCCATACCACTTTTTCCGTCCGCACCTCTCCGTGTAGCTTACGGAAACCGTCGGTCATGCCGTAGAAGGCCACCTCGGCGGTATTGGGGATATACGAAAAGACCGTGTTCTCTACGTCGCCATCAATGACTTTCAGGATGGCGGGCGTCAGCTGTTCACCAAGGCGTTTGCGCTCCTGATAGATATCGCGGTCGGAACCTCGGCTGAAGTAGATGCGCTCAAACGAGCATGCACTCAACTTCTGTGCAGGCATAATCTGCTCCAAGTGGCTCTCGCCATTGCGACGTACAATGAGTGCCTCACCAGGCTTCAGCTCGTGGATATCCTCGCATGGCAGGTCGAAGGTAGTCTGCAGCACGGGGCGTTCGCTGGCAAGGGCGATAATCTCGTCGTCGCGATAGTAGAACGCTGGACGGATGCCCCAAGGATCGCGCACGCTGAACATTTCACCGCTACCCGTCAGTCCGCACATCACATAGCCGCCGTCGTAGTGCTCCATCGTCTTCCGCAGCACGTTGGCCATCTCCACATGATCGTCGATGTATCGCGTGATGTCGAGTCCTTCAAGTCCCTTCGCCTTGGCTTCCTCAAACAGCCGTTCCACCTCACGATCCAGACGGTGGCCCATCAGTTCTAGCGTGATGTATGAGTCGCCATAGATACGCGGCGACTGCCCTTGCGACGTCAGAAACTGAAACACCTCGTCGATGTTGGTCATGTTGAAGTTGCCGCACAGACAGAGATTCTTGGCGCGCCAGTTGTTGCGACGCAGGAAGGGATGCACAAACGTCAGCCCGCTTTTGCCTGTCGTCGAATAGCGCAGATGCCCCATCAGCAGTTCTCCAGACATCTCTTGCGTGACACGGCTGAAAATCTCCGTAATGGCATCCTTGCCCTCGGCCTTTTCGCGAAACATATATTCCGTGCCAGGCTCATTGTTCAGACTGACGGATGCGATACCAGCACCCTCCTGACCGCGGTTGTGCTGCTTCTCCATCATCAGGTAGAGCTTGTTGAATCCGTAGGCCCACGTGCCGTACTTCTGGGCATAATAGTCCAGCGGCTTCAACAGGCGGATCATCGCCACACCACATTCATGTTTTAATTGTTCCCCCATATCAATTTACGATTTGACAATTTACCATTTACTATTTATTTGACAAGTGGACTATTTAGCTATTTGCGCACTCCTTTACGAAACTCATGAACAGCGGATGTGGATGCAGTACCGTTGACGAGTATTCAGGGTGGAACTGCGTGCCGATATACCAGCGCTTCTCTGGTATCTCGACGATTTCCACGAGGTTTGCAGCAGGATTGATACCCACGCACTTCATACCTTTTGCCTCGTATTCCTCTTTATAAGCGTTGTTGAACTCATAGCGGTGACGATGTCTCTCACTAATCAGCGTCTCTTTATCGTAGGCCTCGTAAACCCGACTGCCTTTCTGTAGTTCACATTCGTAAGCACCTAGTCGCATCGTACCGCCCATCTGCGTGATGCTCTTCTGCTCCTCCATGATGTCGATGACGTTGTGTGGTGTCTGCTCGTCCATCTCGCGACTGTTGGCATCCTTGTAGCCCAGCACATTGCGGGCAAACTCAATCACCATCATCTGCATACCCAGACAGATGCCGAAGGTGGGGATATCGTTGGTGCGCGTGTATTCTGCCGCGATAATCTTCCCCTCGATACCTCGCTGTCCGAAACCTGGACAGATGATGATACCTGTCATGCCGTCGAGTTTCTCTGAGACGTTCTCACTCGTAATCTCTTCGCTGTTGATAAAGTGCAGCCGTGCCTTCACGTCGTTGTAGATGCCAGCCAGATTCAGACTCTCGCGAATGCTCTTGTAGGCATCCTGCAGGTCGTACTTACCCACCAGTCCGATGTGTACCTCGCGCTTGGCGTTGCGCTGTTTGTCGAGGAAGTCGTGCCAGGGTTTCATGGCTGGTGTCTCGCCAACAGGTATTCCTATCTTCCGCATGATGGCAGCGTCCAGCCCCTGCTTCTGCATATTCACCGGCACCTCGTAGATGCTCGGCATATCTTCGCTCTGTACCACGCACTCAAGGTCCACATTACAGAAAGACGCCACCTTCATGCGCACATGGTCGTCGAGGTGGCGTTCCGTCCTGAGGACGAGGATATCCGGCTGAATACCCATCCCTTGCAGTTCCTTTACAGAGTGTTGCGTCGGCTTCGTCTTCAGTTCATCGGCAGCTTTCAGATAAGGTACGTAAGTCAGATGTACGCACACCGCATCACGTCCCAATTGCCATCGCAACTGTCGGATGGCCTCCATAAACGGTGCACTCTCTATGTCGCCGATGGTACCGCCCACCTCGGTGATCACGAAGTCGAGCCCCTCGTCCAGACCCTCGCGGAGCATCCTCCGTTTTATCTCGTCCGTAATATGCGGCACCACCTGAATCGTCTTGCCCAGATAGTCGCCGTGCCGCTCGCGGTCTATCACCGTCTTGTAGATGCGCCCCGTCGTAATCGAGTTGTTGCGCGTGGTGTGTATGCCCGTAAACCGTTCGTAATGTCCCAGGTCGAGGTCGGTCTCGAAACCATCCTCCGTCACGTAGCACTCGCCGTGCTCATAGGGGTTCAGCGTCCCCGGGTCGATGTTGATGTACGGATCGAATTTCTGAATCGTGACCTTAAAGCCACGTGCCTGCAGCAGTTTACCGATGCTGGCGGAGATGATGCCCTTGCCAAGCGAGGAAACCACACCGCCAGTTACGAAAATGTACTTTGTATTCATTCTATGTTGTTTTGAAGTTTGCATTCTAAAATCTTGATTGCGGTAGCAAATTTTTCACTTTTCACTCTTCACTTTTCACTTTCTGTCTGATGTGTTCCTCATACTCCGCCAACTCGCGCTCTCCGATGTGCGCCAGTCCGTAGTGCTCATCGTGCTGCGAGAAGTCGAGTCCCACCTTTTCGCTGTATTCCGACACACGCATGGGGATGAGGCTGTCGATGAGTTTGTAGCCCGCCCAACTCATGGCGAAGGTATAGGCGAACACGATGACGATGGCCAGCAGATGGTAGAGGAAAATCACAAAACCGTCCCACGTGCCGGCGATGAGGCCCTCCTGGATAAAGATACCCGTCAGCACCGTGCCGAAGATACCGCCTGTGCCGTGCGTAGGGAACACGTCGAGGGCATCGTCGATGCTGGTGTGCGAACGCCAATAGACGGCGACGTTACAGATCAGCGTGATGACGAAAGCGATAAAGATGCTCTGTCCCACGGTGACGTAACCTGCCGACGGTGTGATGGCCACCAGACCGACCACACAACCCACGGCAGCACCCATCGCCGACGGTTTACGACCACGCAGACAGTCGAAGAATATCCACGTCATCATGGCCGTTGCCGAGGCCGTATTCGTGTTCAGAAACGCCTTGATGGCCTGTCCGTCGGCATGCAGCGAAGAACCCGCATTGAAGCCGAACCAACCCAGCCACAGCATGGCGGCTCCCAGAAGCACAAAGGGGATGTTGGCCGGTTCGCTTTTACGGGTCTCCGCCTTGCGTCTGCCTAAGTAGATAGCACCCGCCAGCGCAGCCACACCGCTCGATGCATGCACCACGATGCCGCCGGCAAAGTCGATAACGCCCCATTTCATAAAGAGTCCCTCAGGATGCCACGTCATGTGGGCCAGCGGACAGTAGATGACGAAGAAGAAGAACATCATGAAGAACATATAGGCCGAAAACCTCACGCGCTCGGCAAACGAACCCGTAATCAGCGACGGTGTGATGATGGCGAACTTCATCTGGAACAACGCAAACAGCGCCAGCGGTATCGTGGCTCCGCCCAGCACGTTGCCTGCCGGTGTGGTGTACACCTCTGCCCCCACGTTCTGGAACATCAGGAACGTCAGCGGATTGCCTATCACCCCGCCGATGTCGTCGCCAAAGCACAGCGAGAAGCCGATTACCACCCATAGCACCGAGATCAGTCCCATGGCGATAAACGACTGCAACATCGTCGATATCACGTTCTTCGCCCCCACCATGCCGCCATAGAAGAACGACAGTCCGGGCGTCATCATCAGCACAAAAATTGTGGCGGTAATCAGCCAGGCCACATCAGCCGCAGAGATTACTGACCAGTCACATTCAAACGTAGGCTCCCCCACGCAAAGCCCCGCAACGGCTATCAGCGTCATCGCCGTCATCAGGATTATCCAACGTTTCTTAATCTTCATACCTTTTTTACCTATTAAATAATATATTACACTTTGCTATTTCAAGGTGCAAAGGTATAATAATTTGATAGTTATGCAAAGTAAATGCTTCCGTTTTGATTGTTAAAAGCGTGTACAAATATCAAAATGTAAAGCATAAACGAATAAAAATGTCGTTTTGCTAACATTATGCTTAAAAAATGATACAATTTGTTACAAAGTGATAGTTGTTGTATAATTGGATAATAAAAATGTAAGTCATTTCTTGCGTATTTAAACATTTTGATTTACCTTTGCAACCGAAAAGAAACAAAAGGAAAGTAAAAGTAAGGATAATATGACAAAATGTAAACTTCAAACACCAGAAAGGTTACAAAAAGAAGCACATTCGCAGCAAGGGCTTTACCAGAGCCAGTACGAGCATGATGCTTGCGGCGTGGGAATGGTAGTGAACATCCACGGCGGTAAGAGTCACGAACTGGTGGATAATGCGCTGAGGGTGCTGGAAAACATGGAACATCGCGGTGCCGAGACGCGCGACAAGACTGGCGACGGAGCCGGTATCATGGTACAGATTCCGCACGAGTTTATTCTGTTGCAGGGTATCCCCGTGCCCGAGAAAGGAAAGTATGGTACAGGTCTGGTTTTCCTGCCGAAGGATGCCCAGGCGCAGCAGGAGATTCTTAGCGTGATGATTGAGGAGATTGAGCGCGAGGGACTGCAACTGATGCACCTGAGGGCTGTGCCTACAAATCCTGAGGTGCTGGGTGCTGCAGCTCGTGAAGTGGAGCCTGACATCAAGCAGATTTTCGTGACTGGAATCTCTGACGAACAGGTTCCCGTGTTCGAGCGTATATTATATAAGGTTCGTAAAAGGATTGAAAACCGCGTGGACAACGAGGACTTTTATATTTGCTCGCTGTCGAACAAGAATATCATCTACAAGGGTATGCTGACCAGTGGACAGCTGCGTCGCTATTTCCCTGATTTGAGCAACGATTACTTTACCAGCGGATTGGCATTGGTACACTCCCGTTTCAGCACTAACACATTCCCCAAATGGAAGTTGGCCCAGCCTTTCCGTCTGCTGGCCCACAACGGAGAAATAAATACCATTCGTGGTAACCGCGGTTGGATGAAGGCTCGCGAGAGCGTGCTGAGCAGTGAGGCGTTGGGCGCCATCAAGGACCTGCGTCCCATCGTGCAGGAGGGTATGAGCGACTCGGCTTCGCTGGACAACGTCTTTGAGTTCCTGATGTTGAGCGGACTCTCATTGCCACAGGCGATGGCCATTTTGGTGCCTGAGAGCTTTAACGACAAGAACCCCATCTCGGAAGACCTGAAGGCGTTCTACGAGTATCACTCCATCTTGATGGAACCATGGGACGGTCCTGCAGCCCTGCTGTTTAGCGATGGTCGCTACGCAGGTGGAATGCTCGACAGAAACGGACTGCGCCCCAGTCGCTACACCATTACCAAGCAGGGTATGATGGTGGTAGCCAGCGAGGTTGGCGTGATGGACTTTGAGCCAGGCGATGTGGTATCGAAAGGTCGTCTGCAGCCTGGTAAGATTCTGCTGATTGATACTCAGGAAGGCAAGATTTACTACGACGGCGAGATTAAGGAGCAGTTGGCTAAGGCGCATCCTTATCGCGAGTGGCTGAACGAGAACCGCGTGCAGCTGGAAAAGTTGAAGAGTGGCCGTAAGGTTGACAACTCAGTAAGCAACTTCGAGCAGAAGCTTGTCACCTTCGGCTTTGGTCAGGAGGATATCGACAAGACTATTATCCCGATGGCAACAGCCGGTCAGGAGCCGGTAGCAGCGATGGGTAACGACACACCGCTGGCAGTCATTTCAGACCGTCCACAGGTGCTGTTCAACTATTTCCGTCAGCAGTTTGCGCAGGTTACCAACCCTGCCATTGACCCAATTCGTGAAGAGTTGGTGATGAGCTTGACAGAATACATCGGCGCCGTGGGAACCAACATCCTGACGCCCGATGCATCGAACTGTAAGATGGTGCGTCTGCCACAGCCTGTATTGACCAACACACAACTCGATATATTATGTAATATCCGCTATAAGGGCTTTAACACCAAGAAACTGCCCATCCTCTTTGAAATGAGTAAGGGCGAAGAAGGCTTGCGTCAGGCATTGGACAATCTGTGTCATCAAGCCGAGGCCAGTGTTGACGAGGGTGTGAACTACATCATCCTCTCTGATCGCGACATCGACGAGACGTATGCCGCCATCCCATCGCTGTTGGCTGTAAGTGCTGTTCACCACTATCTGATTTCTGTGGGCAAGCGCGTACAGACCGCCCTGATTGTTGAGAGCGGAGAGATTCGCGAGGTGATGCATGCTGCATTGCTTCTGGGCTATGGTGCCAGTGCGTTGTGTCCATATATGACGTTTGCTATTCTTGATGACCTTGTTAAGAAGCACAAGATTCAGGAGGAATACGCTACTGCCGAGAAGAATTATATCAAGGCGGTGGATAAAGGTCTGAAGAAGATTATGAGTAAGATGGGTATTTCGACCATCCGCAGCTATCGTGGTGCTAAGATTTTCGAGAGCATCGGCCTGAGCGAGGACCTGCTTCGTCGCTACTTCGGCACAGAAGTGAGCACCATCGGTGGTGTAGGTCTGAAGGAAATTGCGAGGGATGCAATCAGGCTGCATGAGATGGGTTGCGACTTAGTCGCAACAAACGGGACATTGCAGAATCAGGGACAGTTCTCATGGCGCAAGGACGGCATTAAGCACGCCTGGAACCCGGAGACAATTGCCCAGTTACAGTTGGCTACCCGTCAGGGCAACTACGATAAATTCAAGGATTGGTCTAAGATCGTCGATGAGAAGGAAAGCCCCATCTTCATCCGCGACTTCTTCAAGTTCAAGAAGGCTGCTAAGCCAACACCTATCGACGAGGTGGAGCCCGTAGAAAGCATCGTAAAGCACTTTGTAACAGGTGCCATGAGCTTTGGCGCCCTGAGCATCGAGGCCCACGAGGCACTGGCTCTGGCCATGAACAAGTTGGGTGCACGCTCTAACACTGGTGAGGGTGGTGAGGACAACGCCCGCTATCACTCAGAGGTGGATGGCGTCAGCCTTTCAAGCAAGACCAAGCAGATTGCATCAGGACGCTTTGGCGTGACAGCCGAATACCTGGTGAATGCCGAAGAGATACAGATTAAGGTGGCACAGGGTGCTAAGCCTGGTGAGGGCGGACAGCTGCCTGGCTTCAAGGTCAACGAGATTATCGCCAAGACGCGTAACGCTATCCCTGGCATTTCTCTGATTTCGCCTCCACCTCATCACGACATCTATTCTATCGAGGACCTGGCACAGCTCATCTTCGACCTGAAGAATATCAACCCAACAGCTGCCGTCAGCGTGAAGCTCGTAGCCGAGAGCGGTGTGGGAACCATCGCTGCTGGTGTGGCTAAGGCCAAGGCCGACCTCATCGTCATCTCCGGCGCCGAGGGGGGTACAGGTGCATCGCCAGCTTCATCAATGCGCTTCGCTGGTATCTCACCTGAGATTGGTCTCGCTGAGACTCAGCAGACACTGGTGATGAACGGACTGAGAAATCAGGTTCGTCTGCAGACCGACGGACAGTTGAAGACTGCTAAGGACGTAATCATTATGGCGATGCTGGGCGCCGACGAGTTCTCGTTTGGTACGCTGCCCCTGATTGTGCTGGGCTGCGTGATGATGCGTAAGTGTAATACCAATACCTGTCCGATGGGTGTGGCAACGCAGAATCCGGAGTTGCGCAAGCACTTCGAGGGGCGAGCCGAGTACGTGGTGAACTTCTTCACCTTCCTGGCCGAGCAGGTGCGCGAGTACCTCAGTGAGATTGGTGTGAAGAGTCTGAAAGAGATTATCGGTCACACAGAGCTCATCGAGGTGGATACCACTAACGCTACCGATAAGCAGAAGTCCATCGACTTCGCCCGATTGCTGCACAAGCCTGAGACTGATAAGGCTCTGTTCTGGGATCGTGGAGCATTCACAAAGGTGAGCGGCGTGAAGGACGAAGAGATTATAAAGGCTGCGCAAAAGGCTATCGAGAGCCAAGAGGAGGTGACACTCGACTACGCCATCAAGAATACAGATCGTGCTGTAGCCACCATGCTCAGTGGTGTCATCGCCAAGAAATACGGAGAGGCTGGTCTGCCTGATAATACCATCAACATCAAGTTCAAGGGTTCGGCAGGACAGAGTTTTGGAGCCTTCGCCGTTCACGGACTGAACCTGAAGCTCGAGGGTGAGTGCAACGACTACTTCGGAAAGGGACTCTCGGGCGGACGCATCTCTATTCTGCCGCCTGCCCGAAGCGGTGAGGATTTCCATGCCGAGGATAATATCATTGCCGGCAATACTGGTTTGTATGGTGCCACCTCTGGTGAACTCTATATCAATGGTAAGGTGGGTGAGCGCTTTGGTGTGCGTAACTCAGGTGCCATAGCTGTTATCGAGGGTGCTGGCGACCACTGCTGCGAGTATATGACTGGCGGTCGTGTGGTAGTGCTGGGTAAGACTGGTCGCAACTTCGCCGCAGGTATGAGTGGTGGTGTCGCTTACGTCTACGATCCAGATCACACCTTCGACTACTTCTGTAATATGGATATGGTGGAGTTAGGACTCGTTGAAGACAGCGTTAGTCGCAAGGAACTGCTCGAACTTATCCGTCAGCACTATCTTCATACAGGTTCTGCCCTCGCAGGCCGCATGCTCGACGATTGGCAACGTTACGTAGTAGACTTCATTCAGGTAGTGCCTATCGAGTACAAACGCGTGCTTCAGGAGGAGCAGAACAAGAAACTCCAAGAAAAAATTGCAAACATCCAAAGAGACTATTGATTATGGGAAATCCAAAAGCATTTTTAGAGATACACCGCCAAGAGGCGGGTTACCGTCCGATTCACGATAGAATCCACGACTTTGGCGAGGTAGAGCAGACGCTCAACACGCGCGAACGTAAACTGCAGGCATCGCGCTGCATGGACTGCGGCGTACCTTTCTGCCACTGGGCTTGTCCGTTGGGCAACAAGGCCCCCGAGTGGAACGACGCGCTGTATAAAGGCGACTGGGAGTTGGCTTACCGATTGCTGAACAGCACTAACCCATTCCCAGAGTTCACGGGTCGCATCTGTCCCGCTCTGTGCGAAAAAGCCTGCGTGCTAAACCGTTTTAACAACGAGCCGACGACGAACCGTGAGGACGAGTGCGCCATCACCGAGATGGCCTTCCAGGAGGGATTTATCCAGCCCAAAACCGACATCGTGCGCAATGGCAAAAAAGTGGCTGTCATCGGCGCCGGCCCTGCCGGACTCGCCGCTGCCAACGACCTGAACCTGATGGGTTATATCGTCACCGTCTTCGAGAAGAACGAGGCTGCTGGTGGACTGCTCCGCTACGGTATCCCTAATTTCAAACTGAATAAGGCCATCATCGACCGCCGCATCCGCCTGCTCGAAGCCGAGGGCATTGAGTTTAAGTATAATCAGAATATCTCTGATCCTGCATCAATTGCTCCCGATTTCGATGCTGTTGTCATCTCTACAGGAACGCCAACGGCACGCGATTTGAAGGCTCCAGGAAGAGAATTGAAAGGCGTCCACTTCGCCCTCGAACTTCTCTCTCAGCAGAACCGCGTATTGGCAGGTATTGAGTTCAGCAAAGACGAGCGCATCACCGCCAAGGGCAAGGATGTCCTCGTGATCGGTGGCGGCGACACTGGCTCTGACTGCATCGGCACGGCTCATCGTCAAGGTTGCAAGAGCGTCACTCAGATTGAGATTATGCCTAAGCCCGTTGAAGGTCCAGAAGACCCGCAGAACCCTTGGCCCAACTGGCCTCGCACCCTCAAGACCACCTCAAGTCACGAGGAGGGCTGCACCCGCCGTTGGAACATCAACACTTTGGAGTTCTTGGGCGAGAATGGCAAACTAACTGGCGTCCGCGTCCAAGAAATCGATTGGGAACCGAATCCCAACGGTGGTCGCCCCATCATGGTTGAGAAAGGCAAGCCTGAGATTATCAAGGCCGAACTCGTTCTGTTGGCTATGGGCTTCTTAAAGCCTGAGCATCCAGAGTACCCAGAGAACGTCTTCGTCTGTGGCGATTCCGCCAACGGTGCCAGCCTCGTGGTTCGCGCTATGGCCAGCGGCAAGCAGACAGCAACTAAAGTAAACAATTATCTTTCAAAATGAGTAAAATCCATTTCACCAAGATGCACGGCTGCGGCAACGACTATATCTACGTCGACACCATGCAGTACCCCATCGCCGACCCTGTCCAGGCTGCCATTCTCTGGAGCGACCGCCACAAGGGCATCGGCAGCGACGGACTGGTGCTGATTGGTGCGTCGCCCATCCCTGAGGCAAACTATACCATGCGTATCTTCAATGCCGACGGCTCTGAGGCCATGATGTGTGGCAATGCCTCGCGGTGTATTGGGAAGTATCTCTATGAAAAGACCCACCCCTGGCCCCTCCCTGTAAGTGAGGGGAATGGTTACCAAGAGACCGTGATTCGTCTGCTTACAAAGTCTGGCATCAAGATGCTCTATCTTCACATCGTCAAGGGTATCGTTGAATCCGTCACGGTCGATATGGGCGAGCCAGTCTTGGAGGACGAAAAGCTCTTCAACCCACAAATCGCGAAGAGTCTATCTGCTCCCCTCCATTACAGGGAGGGGCAAGGGGGAGGGTCTGCCCTTTTCGTATCAATGGGCAATCCCCACTACGTCATCTTCACAGACAATGTGGATCAGGTGGGCGAGACAGGACGTGTTCTTGAACATCATCCCGCCTTCCCTCAGCGTTGCAATATCGAGTTTGCTCGTATCGAGGCTGATGGAATCATCCGTACTCGCGTCTGGGAGCGTGGCAGCGGCATTACCCAGGCCTGTGGCACAGGCGCCTGCGCTACGGCAGTTGCTGCCTTCATCACGGGGCGTGCTGGTCGGCAGTCACAGATTGTCATGGACGGTGGTACGCTCAACATCGAACTCCGCGAAAGTGACAATCACGTCCTCATGACCGGTTCCGCTGAATTCGTCTTCGATGGAGAAATAGAACTTCAAACAACATAAGAAATATGGCATTAGTTAACATCCACTTCCTGAACCTCCAGAACAACTACCTGTTCGCCGACATCGCCAAAAAGGTCAACGCCTTCAAGGTGATGCACCCTGGTGCCGACGTCATCTCGCTCGGCATCGGCGACGTCACCCAACCGCTGTGTCCTGCCGTTACCGAGGCTATGCACAAGGCTGTCAACGAGATGGCATCCGCTGAGGGATTCCGTGGCTACGGTCCTGAGCAGGGCTACGACTTCCTGCGCGAGGCCATCCTGAAGAACGACTTCCTACCGCGTGGCATCCACCTCGACATCGACGAGGTTTTTATCAATGACGGTGCGAAGTCCGACACAGGCAACTTCCAGGAACTACTCCACTGGGATAACTTCATCGGCGTGACCGACCCTATCTATCCCGTCTATATCGACTCCAACGTGATGATAGGTCGCTGCGGCGTCTACAAAGATGGGCGCTGGACCAATGTGCGCTATATGCCCACCCATGCAGAGAACGGTTTTGTTCCTGACCTTCCTAAGGGCCGTCCCGTCGATGTCATCTACCTCTGCTATCCCAACAACCCGACGGGTACGGTCATCAGCAAGCAGGAGCTGCGCAAGTGGGTAAACTACGCGCTGAAGAACGATGCCCTCATCCTCTACGATGCTGCCTACCAGGCCTATATCCAAGACCCGAAGATACCGCACTCCATCTACGAGATTCGCGGAGCCCGCAAGTGCGCCGTCGAGTTCCGTTCCTATTCCAAGACAGCTGGCTTCACGGGTGTCCGCTGCGGCTATACCATCGTGCCGAAAGAGGTCACCGTCAGCACCTTCGAGGGTGAGCGCATATCGCTCAACCAACTGTGGCTCCGTCGCCAGTGTACCAAGTTCAACGGCTGCAGCTATATCAGTCAGCGTGCCGCCGAGGCCATCTACACGCCCGAGGGTAAGCAACAGATCAAGGCCACCATAGACTACTACATGCAGAACGCTAAAAAGATGCTTGCCACCCTGCGCTCCCTCGGCTACGAGTGCTACGGCGGCGAGAATGCTCCTTACGTCTGGATGCGCACTCCCGACGGTATGTCGTCCTGGCAATTCTTCGAGGCCCTGCTCTATGGTGCCAACGTCGTCTGCACTCCCGGTGTCGGCTTCGGTCCCTCTGGTGAAGGCTACGTCCGCTTCACCGCCTTCGGCAGTCACGAAAAGACAGAAGAGGCTCTGAATCGTATAAAAGCCTGGAGCAAAGGCTGACAAATTAATTTTCTTCTTTTTTGTTATTTCCGCGGGACCTGTTAGGCTTCCGCGGATTTTTTGTTGTGACAAAGATTTCTGTGTTCGTGCACAATTTTATCGATTCTGACACTTTGTAACGAAATGATAGGATTACGAGACAAAGTGATAGCAAATAGATAGGCTTTAGTTTAGAGTAGTTTACATTTTGTCACTTAATTAAGTTTTTAACAAACAAAACGAAAGTATTTTACTGATTTTATATTCAAAACGTCGTATCTTTGCAGCGTAAAAATAACAAAGTGACACCCAATGAGAGGGTATAGTATTAATTAATTTAAGGTAAAAAGGTATGAAAAAGATTGAAGCAATTATCCGCAAGACGAAGTTCGAAGAGGTGAAAGCTGCTTTGCTGTCATCCGACATCGACTGGTTTGAGTACCACGACGTGCATGGCATCGGCCAGAGCCGTCAGGAGCGTATATATCGTGGCGTCCAGTATTCGACCGATGTCATCGAACGCGTTGCCATCACCATCGTTTGTCGCGACATCATTGTCGACCCGACGATAAAGGTGATACTACAGGTAGCCCATACGGGTGAGGTTGGCGACGGTCGCATCTTCGTGAGTGACGTGATTGACACATGGTCTATCCGCACAGGAGAGCATGGTGACACGGTACTTCGTGATAAGAAGTAAAAGAGTAAAAAGGTAAAAAAGTAAAAACTCAAAATTTTCAGGATTATGAACGAAATTGGATTATCACTCGATACTGTATGGATGCTATTGGCAGCCATGTTGGTTTTCTGGATGCAGCCGGGCTTTGCGCTGTGTGAAGCAGGTTTTACGCGTAGTAAGAACACGGCGAACATCCTGATGAAGAACTTTGTGGACTTTATGTTCGGCTCGTTGTTGTTCTTCTTCCTCGGCTTCGGCTTTATGTTCGGCAGCGATGCGCTGGGAGGCTTTATCGGTATGCCCAACTGGGGCGACCTGAGTTTCTATAAGGGCGACCTGCCGACGGAGGGCTTCTTGATTTTCGAGACGGTGTTCTGTGCCACCTCTGCCACCATCGTCAGCGGTGCTATGGCTGAGCGCACGAAGTTCTCAATGTACCTGATTTATAGTGCAGTCATCTCGCTGCTGATCTATCCCATCGAGGGACACTGGACGTGGGGCGGTGGCTGGCTCTGCAACGATGCTGCCGACAGCTTTATGATGATGACATTTGGCGATGTGTTCCACGACTTTGCGGGTTCTGCCATCGTGCATAGCGTAGGTGGTGTGCTGGCGCTGATTGGTGCGCTGGCTCTGGGCCCCCGTATCGGCAAATACAGTGCTGACAAGAAGAGCAACGCTATCCCTGGTCACAATCTGGCAATGGCAGCACTGGGTGTATTCATCCTCTGGTTGGGATGGTTTGGTTTTAACCCCGGTTCACAGTTGGCTGCAAGTGGTGAGGTGAACCGCATCGCCATCAGCCACGTCTTCCTGACCACAAACCTCGCTGCTGCAGCAGGTGGTGTGGCAACGATGTTCCTCACTTATATTAAATACGGCAAACCGTCACTTTCTCTTACGCTGAACGGTGTGCTGGCAGGTCTCGTAGGCATCACGGCTGGTTGTGATCTCGTATCGCCCTTCGGAGCCATCATCATTGGTCTCGTCTGTGGTATCGTACTGGTATATGCCATCGAGTTTATCGACCACAAACTGCATATCGACGATCCCGTTGGTGCCTCTTCCGTACATGGCGTCTGCGGTATTCTGGGTACGCTGATAACAGGTCTGCTGTCCACTTCTAACGGTGCCTTCTACGGTCACGGCTGGGGATTCTTCGGAGCTGAGCTGTTTGGCATCCTGGTCATCGACCTCTGGGCTGCTGCCTGTGGCTTTGCCTTGTTCTACGGCATCAAGAAACTGCACGGTCTGCGCGTTGACAAGCGCATCGAAGAGGAAGGCCTCGATGTTTATGAGCATGGAGAATTGTGTTATAACTAAGAGACCCACCCCCTGCCCCTCCCTAAATGGAGGGGAGTAAATAGTAAAGAAATAGAAAAAAGATTATGAAAAAAAGATTTGTTTTAGCAATGATGCTGGTTGCCAGTGCAACCGCCATTGCACAGGATAAAGTGGAAACAACGATTTGTGGAGATATCGTAAGTAGTTATATCTGGCGTGGCCAGGACTTGGGAAGTGCCGCTATTCAGCCAACATTAGGCGTGGGATATAAGGGACTGTCGTTGACCGCCTGGGGCAGCTACGGACTGATAAACACCGCTGACACAAAGGAGTTCGACCTAACGCTGGCTTACACCACTGGCGGACTGAACATAGGCGTAACCGACTATTGGTTCGACGCCGGTCTCGATCCGGACGCACGCTATTTCAAGTACGACGCCCATGGCACGAACCACGTCTTCGAGGGTAACATCGGCTACGACTTCGGTTTCGCATCACTCCAGTGGTTTACGAATTTTTCCGGCAATGACTATAAGGAGGATGGCGACCGGGCCTACAGCAGTTATGTGGAAGTAGTTGTCCCATTCAAACTTTCTGCCATCGATTGGACTGCTACAGCCGGCGCCGTCCCCTTTGAGTCCCCCCTGTACGGCACAAGCGGCTTTGCGGTGACCAACCTGTCACTGAAAGCCACGAAGGACATCAAGGTTACGGATTCATTCTCAATACCTGTCTTCGGACAGATTGCTGCCAACCCTTGTTCACAAAAAGCATACCTGGTTTTCGGGTTTACGCTGCAGCCCTGATCTTTCCAGGTGAATTTCTCCCCTTGTCTTGATGGCAGGGGGAGATTTTTAAATTCTGCGTCAGATTACAGATTGTAACGAAATGGCAGGTTTTGGATACAAAGTGATAACAAATAGAAAGAGAATATACCTCAAAACTTTACAAAGTGTTAGTTTGTTACGTTTTCTATAAACAAAAAGTAAGCAAAAACCATCTTTTCCCTACAAAATGCAGTACCTTTGCACTCGCAAACAATCAAATAGTAATTTTTATATTTAACAAGGTAAAATTATGGAAGCATTAAGATTTCAGGTTGTCGGCGAGGCATTCAAGAAGAAGCCCCTCGACGTAAAAACACCCAGTGCAAGACCTTACGAGTATTTTGGTAAGAAGGTCTTCAATCGCGAGAAGATGTACAAGTATCTGCCGAAGCAGGTTTATGAGAAGATGATTGACGTGATGGACAATGGTGCCCGTCTGGATCGTGACATTGCCGACGCTGTGGCTGCAGGCATGAAGCAGTGGGCCATAGAGTGTGGTGTCACACACTATACACACTGGTTCCAGCCTCTGACCGAAGGAACGGCCGAGAAGCACGACTCGTTCATCGAGCACGACGGCAAGGGTGGTATGGTGGAAGAGTTCTCTGGCAAACTGCTCGTTCAGCAGGAGCCAGACGCCAGCTCATTCCCCAGCGGCGGTATCAGAAGCACCTTCGAGGCTCGCGGCTACTCTGCATGGGACCCCACAAGCCCTGTCTTTATTATTGACGACACGCTGTGTATTCCTACCGTATTTATCAGTTATAGTGGTGAGGCACTCGACTATAAGGCTCCATTGCTGCGTGCCCTGCATGCCGTCAACGTGGCTGCTACGGAGGTGTGCCACTATTTCGACCCCACGGTGAAGAAGGTAACTTCGAACCTCGGTTGGGAGCAGGAGTATTTCCTCGTTGACGAAGGACTCTATGCCGCCCGTCCTGACCTGCTGCTGACGGGTCGCACGCTGATGGGACACGACTCTGCCAAGAACCAGCAGATGGACGACCACTACTTCGGTGCTATCCCTGAGCGTGTCGCAGCCTTTATGCGTGAACTGGAGATTGAGGCACTTGAACTCGGCATCCCCTGCAAGACCCGTCACAATGAGGTGGCTCCCAACCAGTTCGAGTTGGCACCAATTTTCGAAGAGACGAATCTTGCCGTTGACCACAACATGCTGCTGATGTCAGTGATGAAGAAGGTGGCCCGCAAGCACGGCTTCCGAGTACTGCTGCATGAGAAGCCATTCGCAGGAATCAACGGCTCTGGTAAGCACAACAACTGGAGTCTGAGCACAGACAACGGTATCCTGCTGCATGCTCCTGGTAAGACTGCTGAGCAGAACCTGCGTTTCGCAACATTCATCGTTGAGACGCTGATGGGTGTCTACAAGCACAATGGTCTGCTGAAGGCCTCTATCATGAGTGCTACCAACGCCCATCGTTTGGGCGCCAACGAGGCACCTCCTGCCATCGTATCATCGTTCCTCGGCAAACAGGTTTCTGAGCTCTTAGACCATATTGAGAAGGCCGACAAGGAGGACATCCTCGCGATGACCGGTAAGCAGGGACTGAAGATGGATATCCCTGAGATTCCAGAACTGCTCATTGACAATACCGACCGTAACCGCACGTCTCCATTTGCCTTCACTGGTAACCGTTTCGAGTTCCGTGCCGTAGGTTCTGAGGCCAACTGCGCCAGTGCGATGATTGCCCTGAACTCTGCAGTTGCTGAGGCCCTTGTCTCGTTCAAGAAGCGTGTTGATGCCAAGATTCCTGAGTTCGAGAAGAAACTGAGTGGCACTGATCACAGCGCAGTTTTCCACGCCATCATCGATGTGCTGCGTGAGGATATCAAGACCTGTAAGCCTATTCGCTTCGACGGCAACGGCTACAGCGACGAGTGGGTTGTTGAGGCTGGAAAACGCGGTCTCGACGTGGAGAAGTCTTGTCCGAAAATCTTCGAGCGTTACCTTGATCCGGAGAGCATTGAGATGTTCGAGAGCCTGGGCGTGATGACCAAGAAGGAGCTCGAGGCCCGTAACGAGGTGAAAT
>JAEEGJ010003627.1_pt1 | contig 57517 bp, 61 predicted proteins | sample 8958761 | NCBI WGS metagenome assembly JAEEGJ01 (sample SAMN16246546, study PRJNA631951) | gut metagenome | biome: gut microbiome; feature: rumen; material: RS-attached | host: Bos | place: Iran: Karaj | collected 2018-10 | reverse complement strand
ATCTCCCTGAAGCATTTAAGGAAGCTGAGGAGCTGATCCAGAAGGCCAGGGAGAGGAAAGGGTTTTGAAAAAGAATATGAAAAAACGATCCCGTGTAGATGTTAACGGATGAAGGAAGAGGTTATTGGGAGAAGAAACAGATGAGAATTACTGATAGCTGTGCTGAGTGTTTGTATGATAAACAACAGCATCTGACTGATGATAAAGAGTATTTGAACAGGGTAAAAGAGATAATAGATAACAGAACTGAGGATGACACTTCGCCATATCTGGTCTATCTGTTCACCAAAGAATATGAGAAACGTTTCGGAAAGAAGGCCTCATATAAAGAGATCAAGAAACGATATAATGATCTTGTTCTGTCGCTTGAATCATCAGTGAGACAAAAAATAGAAAATGCGACTGATCCTCTTTTGGAATCACTTGCATATGCACGTGTTGGAAATTACATTGATTTCGGTGCCATGAACAGTGTGGATGAGAATACGTTCTTAAGTCTGTTTGACGGAGCGAGCATTCACGAAAGAGACAAGGAAACAGTTAGTTCTTTTGTTGAGCAATGTGCCGGCGCAAAGAGTTTTCTTCTCATAACAGATAACTGCGGTGAGATAGTTTTGGACAAACTGTTCCTTGAACAGTTAAAGAATAAATATCCCTCACTTGAAATAAGCGTTATGGTCCGCGGAGGAGAGGTCCTGAATGATGCCACTGAAGAAGATGCTATGTACACTGGCATCGATAAGTTTGCAAAGATCATTTCCAATGGCAATTCAATCGCAGGAACTGTCTATGAGATGCTTCCGGATCAGGCAAAAGAAGTTCTGGATATGGCAGATGTTGTTCTTGCTAAGGGTCAGGGAAATTATGAGACACTAAGTAAACAAGGACGGCACATTTTCTATTCTTTCCTGTGTAAGTGTGACCTGTTCACAAACAGATTTGGTGTTTCCAAGCTGACTGGGATTTTTGTTGAAGAACAGGAGTAGGAAATAGCAGAAGAGCTGCTGGTGCTGATTTAGTACACATCATCCGTGAATATGCTTCAGGGGTCTGTTTTTGATATGCATGATGAAGATAAGATTATATGTAAGGCATAGTCAGTGCTTTATAACTGATATAGTTTACAGAACCTCATCAAGCTAGAGTTTGATGAGGTTTATTTTTTTAAATGAGCAAAACTTCAGGAGGTGGCTATGAGAATAAAGGAGCAGAAATATCTTTTACCGGATGGACGAGAAGTAACAATCAAGAGCGCAGGTCCGGAGGATGCCATGAAAGTAAAGCTTCACAGGGAAACAGTTGCTGCGGAGACGCATTTTATGGCAAGGGAAACTGAAGATGGCCCATTCAAACTTGAGATAGTCAAGCAGATACTTGGAAACATCGCAGAGAGCGAGAGGGACTTCATGGTAAGTGCCTATATCGGCGATGAGCTGATCGGGGATCTTGGTGTAACACTCATCAAGCCACATGTTAAGTATCTTCACCGCGCATATCTCGGAATGTCCATTTTGCAGGCGTACACCGGGAAGGGGCTTGGAAGCTTCATGATGCAGATTGCCCTGGATCAGGCAAAGGCAAATGGCTATGAGCAGGTTGAGCTTGGGGTATACAGCGATAATGACAGGGCTAGGCATATGTATAAAAAGATGGGTTTCAAGGAATATGGAATGAATCCCAGGGCATTTAAGTTAAAGGATGGGACATATAGGGATGAAATTATAATGGCAAACATATTTGAGTGAGGAGGCGACCTATGTACAATAGGCTATAATGATATTTATGGAAATATTTAATTACAGTAAAACGATCCATGAACAATGAGGTTTTAAGTGATGAATAATAGTGAGATAAAGGAGATCGCGTTGAAGCAGTCTGCAGAGGATATAGGCTGCCAGGCGCATGATTTCCTTTCAGATAAGAATGTTATTGTGCCATTTTGTTTAGGCAAGAATGCGCGAAAGTATTATAAGGAACCAATCATATGTAATTTTGTTTCCTATGGAAGTAATATCGTTGTGGCTACAACAAAAGAAGTATCGGATCTGGTAACGGAGTATATAGGCAAGTTTGAGTTTTATCATTGCTTTGAAACGCCAAATATGCACTGGTTCAATGATAGACTGTTAGAGCGGGGGCATAAGGTATGTTTCATGGCTGAATATTATCTTCCTGATGTAAACAAAATTCCTGATGCGGAGTGCTTATATGAAACGCACATACTGGTTCAAGAGGATTTCAAGAATTTGTATCTGCCTGAATGGAGTAATGCACTATGTAAGGATCGCAGCCATCTGGATATGCTGGGTATTGGAGCATACGATAATGGCAGATTGATTGGTTTTGCGGCCTGTTCAGCAGATTGCGATGAAATGTGGCAGATAGGCATAGACGTTCTGCCGGAATACAGGCAAAAAGGGATTGCATCAGCACTGACTAGCAAACTGGCAAAAGAGATTCTAAATCGGGGAAAGGTTCCGTTTTATTGCTCTGCATGGTCAAACATCAGATCCGCCAGAAATGCGGCTAAAAGCGGGTTTATTCCGGCATGGGTAGAAATGACTGTAAAGCCGGCGGACGTTGTTGATGAGATGAATTCATAACTTACAGTTTTATCGGCTTAGGATATATTACAGCAGATATAGAGCAAGTTATATCGGAAGTTAAATAACAAGGGATGTGAGTAAATTGATTAGATATGATGACTATATTTCTCCTGAAGAATATTTGGAATTACGTAAATTGGTCGGATGGAGACTTTTTCCGCTAGAGGAAGCAAAAAAATGTGTTGAGAACGCATATATGGTTCAATGCGTCAGGGATGATGAAAGAGCTATAGGTGTTGTAAGACTATCTTGGGACGGCGGATATGTGGCTTTTCTGTCAGATGTAATCGTTATTCCAGAATATCAGGGACAAGGAATTGGGAAAAAACTTGTTGAGGCTGTAATAAAAAGAATTAAGGACGATATGAAGCCGGGCTATATTGTGAATCTAAATCTTAATTCTGCTAAGGGAAAAGAACCCTTTTATGCAAAACTTGGATTCGAGGAGCGCCCGAATAAAGATGCAGGTGCTGGAATGAATCAGTGGCTGATATTTGAAGAATAATTAACAAAACCCACGATGAACTGAAAGTGAGGGAAAAATGGCGGCAGAGAAAGCCTTACTAGTTATAGATATGCAAAATGATTATCTCTGGGATAAAAGAAAGTCCATGTTTTCTTATGATACGGATAAGCTTGTAGGAGATGTAAATCATGCTATTTCTATATATAATGAAAACGGATATGACATTATTTATATCAAGCATATTCTGCCCAAAATCATGTGGGGTGTCGGTTTTTCCATTAAAGGAACCGAGGGGGCAGAATTGTTTCCCGGAGTAAATCTCGTTTCGGAGTTTATTTTTGAAAAAAATCGATCCGATGCTTATACGGCAAAAGAGTTCAGACAGCATATGAAAAAGCAGGGGTATAAAGAGGTGGTTCTTTGCGGACTGGATGAGTGCGGATGTGTGGGAGCCACAGCGAAAGGTGCGGCTAGAACCGGAATTAAAGTATTTATGCTGACGAATTGTATAGGAAGACGATTTCCCGATAAAAAAGTTCGGAAAAAGAGAGCAGATTTAAAAGCGGTAGGTGTGCAATACATATAGTGAAGATTTTGGATTGTTGAATTATTCCATAATTATATGAACAATAGATAATTATAAAAAAACATATTGACTCTCACATTATGGTAGGGATTAAGGTAGTGGTGAGCTCAAGAAATAAACATCCATGGAGGTAGAAATAATGCTTAAAATAGGAGATTTTTCAAAATTATCCAGAGTAAGCATCAGGATGCTCCGCCACTACGATGATATCGGTTTACTTAAGCCGGCAGAGATAGATGATTTCACCGGATATCGTTATTATCGCGAGGATCAGTTATTCATCGTTGCAAGGATCACTGCATTAAAAGACATGGGATTTCCCCTGGCTGAAATTGTACGTATTCTTGAAATATATGATGACAAAGAAAAGCTTGAAGGCTTTCTGGTTGCCAGACAAAAGGAATTGGCTCAGCAGGCAAAGGAAATGGAGTATAAACTGATGCTTCTGGATACAGCCCGGAAGAGGCTGAGAAAGGAGCAAAAAATGAGTTTTGATGTAACCGTAAAGACAATACCCGAGAGATATGCAGCGACTGTACATATGTTCGTTCCGCACTATGAGGACGAAGGAATGGCATGGAATATGATGGGCGAGTTTAAAGAAACGCTCATTCCTGCTGATCCCTGTTATGCCATTGCAGAGTTCCTTGATGATGAATTCAAGGAAGAAAACGTTGAGATCATTGTATCTATGGCGGTTAAGGGCAAGTATCAGGATACGGAGCATGTGAAGTTTAAGACGCTGCCCGCAGTTAAGGTTGCAAGCTGTATCATCAAAGGAAGCTATGATCAGATGGGGGAGGCTTATGCAACGGTGGCTTCATGGATCAAGGCAAACGGATATAAGATGAACGGATCTATGTTTAATATATATCATGTAGGCCCTGCACAGACGCAGAATTCTGAAGAGTTTGTTACAGAAGCTTGCTTTCCAGTGGAGTAATGAATATCCGGTGCCGGGGAGTTTTATAGCTTCCCGGCAACTTTGGCAGGAGGTTTCGTATGGAATATATCAAGGTAACTAAAGAAAATCTTGAAGAAGAACATATTTGTTGCGCTATATCAAATAATAAAGACGTGCAGGTGTCATCGAAGAAAGCATGGCTTTCGGAGCGTTTTGATGAGGGACTTGTGTTTCTTAAGAGTGTGGAGAGGGGAAAGTGTTTTATCGAATATATTCCGGCAGAGAATGCATGGAACCCGATTGATGCTCCGGGATATATGTATATAGATTGTCTTTGGGTTTCCGGATCACTCAAAGGGCATGGATATTCAAGTGACTTGCTTTCCGAATGTATCAAAGATAGCAAAGATAAGGAAAAAAAGGGACTTTGTATTCTGGCTGCAGCAAAGAAGAAACCGTTCTTGGCCGATCCGAAATTCTTGAAATACAAAGGTTTTGAAGTGTGTGATGAAGCCGATAACGGAATACAGTTATGGTATCTGCCTTTTAAGAAAGGGGCTGGTAAACCGTCATTCAGAGAATGTGCAAAGCATCCGCATATAGATGAAAAAGGTTACGTTCTTTACTATACGAACCAGTGCCCGTTCAATGCGAAGTATGTACCTCTGTTGGAAGAGACTGCCAAGAGAAATGACATTCCATTCAGAGCCGTAAAGATTGAGAGCAGAAAAGATGCTCAGAATGCACCGACTCCGATCACTACATATGCGCTGTTCTGTGATGGAGAGTATGTTACCAACGAGCAAATGAATGATAAGAAGTTCCTAAAGTTGGTAGAAAGATAACTCGCAGTATAACGTGCTTGTTAAAAACATAGGGAGATAGAAATGAAAGAACTTTTTTCTTTATTTTTTACATTTGCACGCATAGGGGCTTTTACTTTTGGCGGTGGCTATGCAATGCTGTCACTTATTGAACATACCTGTGTAGAAAAGAAAAAATGGATTACTCATGATGAGATGATGGAGATTACCGTCATTGCAGAATCTACACCCGGACCGATAGCGATTAATCTCGCAACGTATATCGGATACAAAAAGCGGAAGATTTTAGGATCAATTATGGCTACGCTTGGTATGGTTCTTCCGTCATTTATAATTATATTTATTATTTCGATGTTCCTTGATCATTTCCTAGATATAGCATGGGTTGCAGGGGCATTTAAAGGAATAAAAATTGCAGTAGGTATTTTGATCGTCGATGCTGCAGTTAAAATGTTTTCCAAGTGCAAATGGAAAGCATGGCAGGTTGCGATACTTATCGCATCCTTCGTTTCATTGCTGATTATAAGTTTTCTTGCCCTTCATATTTCATCACTATTATTAATGATATTGGCAGCTCTTATTGGCCTTCTTGTATTTTTTGTAAACAAAAAAATGAAAAAGGAGGCTGATTAAGATATGATCTATTTAGATTTACTGATTGGTTTCCTGAAGGTTGGATTCTTCTCGTTTGGCGGCGGATATGTTTCCATAGCGTTAATCCGGGAGATTGTATTATCCCATGGCTGGATGGACGATGAAATGCTTACATATATGATAGCGGTAAGTGAAAGCACACCGGGACCTTTAATGGTGAACCTTGCGACATACATCGGCAGTTCTAAAGGTGGAATACTCGGTGCTGTTATAGCTACATCAGCAGTTGTATTCCCTGCTTATATCATAATTCTTTTGATTATGCTTTTATTCAAAGGCTTGATGAAGAACATAGTCTTCAAATCAATCTTTGAAGGATTAAAACCTTGTGTAATAGGGATTATACTCGCTACCGGATTGTTGGTAATCTGGAACAATCTGAATATTCAGATTGGAATAGGATTTGATTATATAACTGCTATATTGACAGCTGTTCTCGCGATATTGTATTTTGGCTCAAGAAAGATAGTTAAGAAAGGTATATCGCCAATTTTGTTTATTGTGATTTCGGGAGTTGTCGGAATATTTGTTTATGGATTACAATAAATATATTAATATATTGGATACTTACAGTTGGAAAGGATAAATAAGTGTTATCAGAATATAATATCTGATAGGTGATTATATGAATAATATTGCACTCGGAAAAGAAGCCGTTCGAATTACAAAAGAAAAGAGATATATAATAAACGGAAATATCGTGAAGCTTCCTGATGTAGATTATGAAGAAGTTATCGTAATTACACCTGACGAAGGGATGGCTCTTCTTTCGGATGGAATAGGAGCCTTCAGACAGGAAAAGATGTGTAATATTTCCGTGGTAAACATGGATTCCTATCAGGCCGGCAGACAATATGAAAATGCGCTTGTTATGAATTTTGCGAATGCACATAACCCGGGTGGAGGTTTTTTGATGGGAGCGACAGCCCAGGAAGAGTCACTTTGCCGATGTTCCACACTTTATGCATCTATCAATTCACTTAAGGCAAGTGAGATGTATCGTTATAACAATACTCACCTGAATTGCGTGGAATCGGATTATATGCTAATTTCTCAGAATGTTGCGGTTTTCCGTGATGAGAATTATAACCTGACGGAGCCGGTTATGATGAGTGTTGTGACCGTCCCTGCTCCGAATCGGAGAGGTGCGGCCATGCTTGCTTCACAAGAACTGATTGAGGATACATTTCGGCGAAGAATCCGTATTATGCTTCTTGCGGCTGCGAAATATCAGTATAAGAATCTTATACTTGGCGCATGGGGATGCGGCGCATTTGGAAATTCCGCAGAGAAGGTGGCTGGTTATTTTAAGGAAATCATGGTAGCGGAAGAGTACGGAAAATGTTTTGAGAACATATGCTTTGCCATATACGGGCGTGAAAACGGAAGGAATATAACGGCTTTTCGTGAGTTGTTTGGATGAAAAAAATTTATATAGAAGGAAAATATATGCTTAATTACAGATTAATGACAATTGATGATTATGAGGCCGCATATGATTTATGGATCAAATGCGGAAACGGGTTGAACAATAAAGATGATTCTCGTGAAGGAATCGATAAATACCTTAAACGTAATCCGACTACTTCATACGTTGCAGTGCTTGACGACAAGGTGGTCGGTGTTATTCTTTGCGGACATGACGGAAGAAGAGGAATAATTCAGCACGCCTGTGTATCACCTGATTGCAGGAGAATGGGAATCGGACAAAAACTCGTTGATCTAGCTTTAGAAGCACTTAAAAATGAAGGAATCAACAAGGTTCTTCTCGTCGCATTTAAAAAGAATGAAGGTGGAAATGCCTTTTGGGAAGCGCAAGGCTTTACTATTCGTGATGATTTAAATTATAGAAATAAAGCACTTGCAGAAATGATTCGAATTGATCCGGATTACGTGAAATAGATATAATAGGTAATAGAAGATTATTTATTATCTTCATCAGAATCCAAATCTTCTCTTAATTTGAAATTCATTATAGCTTTACGCCTCGTATCGTCAGATATTGAGGCGTAATGTTTTCTTGTAGTATTAACATCTTTATGTCCCAAGAAATCAGCTACAAGATAGATATCATTTGTTTCTCTGTATAAATTGGTACCGAAAGTACTTCTAAGCTTATGAGGAGTAATATGCTTAAGAGTAGAAAGCTTATTGGTGTATTTTGATACCATATTTTCCATTGCGCGAACGGACATACGCTTATTCTGTAGACTTAAAAAGAGAGCATCTTCACTACCTTCAAGTGCAATGATATTCTTTCTGAGTTCCAGATAATTAGCTAAAGCATCACAAACTTCATCTCCAAAATAGATGATACCTTCCTTACCACCCTTACGTCTAACCTTGAATCTAAAATCATCAAGATCGATATCGGATATATTAAGTCCTACGCATTCTGATACACGGATACCGGTTCCAAGCATAACAGTAAGAATCGTAAAATCTCTGGTAGCATTCTTATCAAAAAATCTGCGCTCACCCTTGGTAAGCTTGGCACCGTTTTCAACAAGATCAAGCAAATCAGCCACTTCATTAATATCAAGTCTGATTATTTCTTTTTCATGAAGCTTGGGCATAGGAACCTTGGCTGCAGGATTAGTCTTAATCAATTCATTAACAAAATAATATTGATAAAAACTCTTAAGAGAAGCTAGTTTTCTTGCTTTTCCGCGCTCATCATTTTTATATACTTTCCCTTCTTTTTCATAATATGATAAATACTCAAGATAGAAGAGTATATCGTTTCTTGTTATCTCGTCCAAAACATCAATCTTATACTGTGTTATAGGTGTCTTAGAAAATCGTTCATCGAGATTATCATGAATATATTCAAAAAAGACAATAAGATCATAAGCGTACGCAATCTTGGTACGAGATGATATCGTATCATTTTTACCTATAAAGTATTCACGTGAAAACTCAGGTAGCTTCTTTTGAAGTTCACGTAGTTTAAGTATGTTATTTGCTTTTATTGATTCATGATAATTCATGTTTTTAGAATCCATAATTTATTCCTTCTATTTATTTTCACAATCTAATTTTTTTGAACAAGTTACTAAACAAAAAAATTATTGAGTTATATTTTTATTCCAACCTTTTATTTCGGAATTACATATTGCCGTAAATATTCGTTCTCTAACACCAGGAGCATCATCATTAATAGACTTGAGAAGATCTTTTACATATTGTCTTTTAGTTAATCCATCAACCGGGCAAGGAGACTTTAGGACAGGTACATTATTAGCATGAACGAATCCAATCACATCCGCTTCTTTCATATAGATAAATGGTCTGATTACCGTTACTCCACTTCGATCAAGATAAGTAACAGGAGCAAATGTATTCTGTCTTCCCTCATAGATAAGAGAGAGCATATAAGTCTCTACAACATCATCCTGATGATGAGCATATGCAATCTTATTGCAATCATGAGTCTTAATAAAATCATTCATTGCTCCTTTACGCATCTTAGCGCATAAAGAGCATGGATTTTCTTCCTTACGATCTTCAAATACAATCTCAGCAATATTAGAATCAACTATATAGTATTCAACATCTAATTCTTCGCATAATGCTTTTATCTTGGAAAAATCAACGTTTTTAAAGCCCAAGTCACACGTGATAGCGATGAGAGAGTAGTGCTTGGGATAGAACCTTCTCATATTTGCTAATGAATAGAGGAGTGCGAGAGAGTCTTTACCACCGGATATTCCGATAGCAATCTTATCGCCTTCTTCAATCATGTTATAATCATCAACCGCTTTTCTGGTCTTGGACATTATCTGTTGGAGTCTCATAATTAAGCCTTTCAAAATATAAAGTGAAAATATGATATTTATATCTATTAAGAATGCGTTTAAAAACGAAAATATTAGTATTAGTGAGATTTTCGAAAATATTTTAACGAAGTCTTAATTATTTTTCTATTATATCACATATTATTTCAGATTATAAAACTATATGTGAATTTATATTCTAATGTTTCTATATTATAGATGAAAATACTTTGTTTTATGCATTTAATATGATAGAATAAAAATGCGTGAAACATTGAATTTTACTATATAAATATACTCAAAAAGGGAATTCTGATGAACAAAAGAATTTTAAGAACCGCAATAATAATTGGATCCGGTTTAGTAATAGTAATATGTTACTTGGTATTTACTTCCGTGATATCTTATTTAAGATTGCCCAACAGTAAACAGATTATCGATATGGCCAGATACATTGTATATGGAATATGTGCCGCAGTAGTTATAGTTACATTTTTATATGCAGCTATAAAAGTAATGGGCGAAATGAAATTCCAAAAGTATGTTATCGATGAGCTTAACAGTTTTGGATTCAGAGAAAATCTTCATAATGATTTTGTAAAAAGACGTGATAAGTATAAAGGTAAGAACGAATTAATATACCTTGAATCCATCAATTATCTTGGTATAGAAAAATATTATAATCAAGATTTTCAAGGAGTTTTAGATAATTTTGCTGATTTTAATATAGCTGAGTTCTATGAAAAGCATAAACTCGAAAAAGGAAAGGCTCAGCTCAATTACCTCATAGTAGTTTGTAATATGATTGATTTAACATTAACATCATATTATAAGCTTGGTGGAATGGAAGAAGAAGCTGATAAATTATATCCTTTTCTTACCAAAATTCATGACATCTATATAACCAAATATGCTAATCTTGATGCTACAATTATCGATTCTAAATTAATTTATGCAATGATAAAAAAGAATTATGCAGAAGTTGAAGTATTATTGGATCTTCAACATAATAAGAAAGATTTGGTTAATAAGCTTGCAAACTTAACAAATTCTGCTGAATATGAATATGTTAAGGGTACTTTAACAATTGAAATGCTTGATCAGATGATGGCTGATGCAGAGCCACTTATAGCCAAGACAATGACCAAGGAATATTATCGTCATAACTTTAAGTGTTTCTACGATAATAAAGTTAAAGAATTGCAGGAAAGTAATTTAAATACAGAAATATAAGTTTAAAACGATTAACACTAACGATTAATTAACTCAAAGATAACTCAAGTTGGCTTTTATCTGGAAGCTACGGAGGAATGACATGAAATTCAAATGGGATAAGAAATATTTATACTGGGGAGTAACAGCAACTATAGTTTTAGCTATAGCTGTACTTTTTAATTTCTTATTACAGAATAACTTAGCAATAAGAAAAGCTGTTGCATCATTAGCAAGAGTTTCATTACCAATCATTTCCGGTTTCGTAATGGCTTTTATTATCAATCCGTTATTAAAATGGTTTGAGAACTCAGTATTTGCAATATTTGATAAGAAATCAATGGATAGAATCAATCAGCCCGTATGGAAGCAGAACCTCTATAGAATTTTATCATTGGTTTTATCTTATTTAGTAGTAATAATATTGATTGCAAGCTTTGCAATTGCAGTATTTCCTCAGATTAGAGACTCCATTATCAGCATCTACGAGATGTTCCCTGTATATAAGGCCAATTTCCTTAAATGGCTCGAAGGCCTTATGCTTAAATATCCAGAAATAACCAAGTATATTGATAATGCATTCAATTCTGATGAAAGTTATATCAGTAACTGGGCTGACGATACATTGTATCCTTGGCTTAAAACATTGGCTTCAAACGCATCAATATATGTATTTAACTTATTTAAAGTATTAAAAGACTTAGTTATCGGAATCATAGTATCAGTATACATATTACTTAAAAAAGAAGAGTTTAAAGGCCAATTTAAGAAGATCTGTTTCGGCTTATTTAACGTAAAAGCCAGCAATATTATCATTAAAAATACCAGAATGGCCAATGATAAGTTCTCAGGATTTATCGTAGGAAAAATCGTAGATTCACTTATAATCGGCGTTTTATGTTTCTTCGGCTGTACAATCCTTAAGATTGAATATCCGGTACTTATTGCATTAATTATCGGTGTAACCAATATAATTCCGTTTTTCGGGCCCGTTATTGGCGCAATTCCTTGCGTTGTATTGTTACTCGTAATTAATCCCATACATTCACTTTATTTCCTCATTTTCGTCATTATTTTGCAGCAGGTTGACGGAAATATAATCGGACCTAAGATTTTAGGCTCATCCACAGGAATATCCGGATTCTGGGTAATATTTGCAATCACGGTATTCGGCGGTTTCTGGGGAATTCCTGGAATGATCATCGGTGTGCCTCTGATGGCTGTACTTTACTCATTAGTTCAGTCAGGACTTGAAATATCTCTTAAAAACAAGGAATTAAAGACAAAAACTGATGATTATGTTTACCTGGATTACATTGATAACGAAACTAAAGAATTCGTTGATAAAGAATTGCCAAGCGTTTTAATCGAAAAGAAACATCAAGCTAAAAAGGATCAAATTGCTGAGAAAAAACGAATTCGTGACGAGAAAAAACAAGCTAGATTAGAAAAGAAAAATTCAAATAATGAATCTAATAATATAGAAACAAATAATAAGTCTGATAATAAATAACTATATTATTATAAATAAAGATGAGGATGCAAAATGCATCCTCATTTATTTATTGTTTAAATCAATAATATAAGTATAAAGCTAGGATTTCTTTATATAATTTAACGCATGTGTTAAGTACGAACAATATCTCAATCCTGCGTTTTTGCTCTTAACACTGCGTTAAATTATTCTTTTGCGAATAGATGGATATACTCTTCAATCACCTTTACAGCGCCATCAATGCCTGTTTTTGAAGACTTCAAACACAGATCATAAGAATTCGAATGTCCCCATTTGGTATCGGAATAATAATTATAATAACTTGCTCTGGAGCGATCCTTTTTATCAAGAAGATCTAAGAGATTCTTTTCAGAAAGACCGGGATTCTCAGAAGCGATACGCTTAAGTCTGAAATCCTTGTCAGCATATATGAATATTCTAAGGAGATTTTCTTTATCTTTGAGAATATAATCAGCACAACGGCCAACTATGACGCAGGAGCCTTCTTCAGCAATCTTCTTGACTGTATCGAACTGAGCCAAGAAAATCTTTTGTCCGTAAGGCATATCTGCTGTTATTGTTCCACGATTGAAATTAACAGAATATGGATCTGTTACAAGATTGTATAAAAAACTGGAAGTAGGTTTTTCATCATGTTCCATGATTATCTCTTTGCAGAGACCTGATTCCTTGCTTACGCGGTCGATGAGAGAGTTGTCATAGAATTTTATGCCTAAATCAGCTGCTATCTTCTCTCCTATTTCATGTCCACCTGAGCCGTACTGTCTACCTATAGTTATAATATAATTCGACATAAGCAACCCCTCCTCTTCTGCTCTAATTATAACATTATTGTTCTTCTTTTGCTGTTACTTTTCTGTAAAATATTTCAGGTTTAAATATATATAATATAAAGAACACATATAAAATCATTTTTAAATAGAAAGTACCATAATTTATCAATGTATTTTGTAAAGTTTCTAAACTATGGATTCTAACTAAAGAATGTAGTAACTGAACGCTATTTATAATTATACAATACGAACAATACATATATCCAAAGCACATAAATACAATTTTATAAATTTTTTTGGAACTTATCAGTAAAAGAGTAAATAATAATATACTCAATATCATTCGAATAATTGATATAGCACCAGGGCTATGATCTTCCATAAAAATAATTTTTGATATTTCTAATGCAAAGGATGAAATACAATAAACGAGTGAAAATGCTAAAGGAAGCTTAATATTTTTGAATTTTAATATAAGAGAAATACACCAAATTATTAAAACAGTTGCAGAAAGCAATTCATGAAGAAAAGTAAAAATAAATAATATGGCTAATGCGTATTCATTTCTTTCTAAGCATGTAGATAAAAAAGCAAAGAAAACATCTCTTCTAAAAAACAACGGGGTAAATAAAGCTATTATCCCATATGTGATAGCGTAAATTGATGAGAAAACAGCGAATATAATGCCTAAAATATTTAATTTCTTCTTATCTTCTTTTTCCAAATATATATCCTCATGTTATCTTAGCTTGGATAATAGTTTTTCAAACTCAGGATTTAGAGATGCTTCAAATTCAACATACTCTTTAGTGGTCGGATGAATGAATCCGATTGTCTTGGCATGAAGTACCTGGCCTTCGATTTTGAACTTGTTGCCCTTCTCTCCGTACACATAATCGCCAAGTAATGGATGATTAAGCATGCCCATCGATAGCCTTATTTGATGAGTTCTTCCGGTTTCAAGCTTAAATTCTACCAATGAGTAATTATCGAAGTATTCTAATGTCTTATAATGAGTTATAGCACGTTTTCCATGCATGGAATCCGATACACCCATTTTTTTACGATCATTCTTATCTCTGTCTATATAGATATCTACAGTACCGGAATCTTCTTTTAATCTGCCGTTTATTATACCGACATATATACGATTAATTGAATGCTCTTTTAATTGTTCTGCAACTGCTCTGTGAGCAATATCATTTTTACAGATAATAAGTGAACCTGAAGTATCCTTATCTATTCTGTGTACGATACCGGGACGCATGATTCCGTTTATTCCCGATAAGCAATCCTTACAATGATATAATAATGCATTAACAAGCGTACCTTCAGTATGACCGGGTGCAGGATGAACAACCATCCCCTTAGGCTTATTAACGATTAAAATATCATCATCCTCGTAGATTATATCAAGAGGTATATCTTCAGGAAGAATCTCAAGAGGAATCGGATCAGGTACATTAAGAGTAATCTCGTCATCTTCATTAAGCTTATAAGAAGACTTTGTAATCTCTTTATCATTAACTGATACATATCCGTCTTTTATTAGCTTTTGAATATATGTTCTTGAGGCATCTTTATAAACTTCGCTCAAAAACAAGTCTACACGGATATCGGAATCATCTGATATGAACTTGTATGTACTAAGCTGATTCCCAGGATTTTTCGTCATAAGTAATTTCTTTAAAACCTTCTTTTACTAATTCAGCATCAGGTAATGCGCTTTCAATACCTTTTCCAAGCTTTGAAAGTAATAATACCTTGTCGTCTTTTCCAACCATTTTAGAATATGCTTTAAAAAGATTATCTGACTTAACCTTGCACTGAGAAATCATTACCTTATAAGGAACAAGTAAATCTCTAATCTCAAGATACTCTTCATTGCTTATTAAATCAGCCTTATATGATACAAATGCAAGCATAACAAGGCTTAATGATATGCAATCTGCTTCTGTGAAAAGACTTGTTTCTTTGAATACCAAGTAGAATACATTATCAAGGAAATCGAGACCGCTATCTTCTGTCTCTGTTAAAGCTTTCTTATGTACAGCTAAAAGTTCTTTGATAAAATGCTCGATTGTTTCGTCATCATCAAGAGATATAAGTTCATAGTTAGCGTTATGAAGCCACATGAAAAACTTAGCCTTATAAAGTGCACCAAGTCTAAGTGCATGTGACAATAAACATATATATTCTTTAGGATCTAATTCTTTTATCTTGTTAACATTTAATTCTTTTATATTATCGATTGTTTTCATATATTTCTCGCAAAGATATTTTTATTAAAAAACTCTCCGTATTGGAGAGTTTTTCATATACATTTAATTATTTGAAGAAATCTTATAATGCTTCATCATCTGAATCGTCATCTTCTTCTCTCTTATCGCCTACAATACCAACATCGGCAGGACAAATAAGGAAGATGTATTCACTGATCTTCTGCATTGAACCGTCAAGAGCATATACAGAACCTGCTGTGAAGTCGATAAGTCTCTGACCTACTGCCTTGTTAACCTTGGAAAGATCAAGGATAACTGCTCTGTCATTTAATAAAGTATCTGTAATCTCGTAAGAATCTGTATCGAAAGAAGAAGCAATAATATTGCAAATTTCGAAATTATTGGACTTTGAATTTTTATTTGAAGACTTTTTCATAAAACCTGCGAAAGCTGACTTTTTCTTTCCGCCATCCTTTTCATCATCGTCAAAAACATCCATAACGCTGCTAACCACTGTGAATTCCTCCTAAATCATTTATTGTAATTCCTAGCACCGAAGATTGCAGTGCCTACTCTTACATATCCGGCTCCTTCTTCAATTGCTACCGTGTAATCACAGGTCATTCCCATTGATAAAAAGAAGTCATTTTTATTATACAGGCCTTTATCTTTAAGGTCAACCATTAAACGCCTTAATTCTACAAAATATTGACGATTTTCTTCGGGATTTTCAACATATGGTGCCGATGTCATAAGACCACAGATGTCAATTCCGGGTAAGTCTTTCATCTTTTCGTATTCTTCGAGGAGATTTTCGCTTGTTAAACCAAACTTTGTATCCTCGCCTGCTACATTGACTTCAAGAAGGATTTTCACAGTCAGATTTCTTTTAACCGCTTCTTTACTGATAGCTTCTGCAAGATGTAGGGTATCTACCGAATGAATCATATAGACTTTATCGATAATATACTTAATCTTATTAGTCTGAAGATGACCAATCATATGCCATCTTATATCTTCAGGCAAAACTGGAATCTTTTCGGTTAATTCCTGTACATAATTCTCACCAAAATCTCTGATTCCGTTATCGTATAACTCTTTTATCATCTCTGCAGGCTTTGTTTTACTTACTGCGATAAGAGTAACATCAGAAGCATTTCTGTTACTTTTATTAAGAGAATTATTTATGTTTTCCTGTACTTCTTTTAAGTTATCAAGTAATTCGCTCATAATTATTTATCCTGATTTTCGAATATATAGCCTTTAATATTAAATGTTTCACCAGTCTTCTGCTCTTCTTCGGTAATACCCTGAACGAATTCAGTAATATATGTTTCACCTGATACTCGATCGATATAGAAACGAACTTCTGCAGCTGTATAGGATCTGTATAAAACAACTATCTGTTCTTCATCACTGTGTTCTACTTCCCAGTAAATAGTGTAATCTCCGGAATTAACCATATCCTGTAATCCGGCATTGGTATCAAAACAGTAATTCATAACAGCCGCTTTAGCCATATCATCAGAAATAGGTTTAGCTTCACTATTATTCTCAGTATCTTCTGTATCAGCTTCTTTATTATCCTGTACTACTGTCTTGTCCTCTTCAGGTGCATCAGGAGTCTCATTAACATCAAGCTCAATTACAGGAATATCTTCAGAAGAAGGTGGTGTTTCAACAACCTCATTTTTACCACACGCAAATAAACATACGGACATTAATAAACCTGAAATAACCAAAATACTTTTTTTCATTTTTATATCCTCTCAAATCTCTTAATTACATTACAATTAAGTGATTATAATATATCTGATTTATTAATGCAAATTTTAGAAATCTTTAGCATTTTTCCTCTTATATCATTGATTTTCACTAGGCGTCAAAACAAATGATGTAACAGTGTATCCGTAACTGTTATCCGAATATTCAAGTGTATAATGGCAATTCATATATACAGAGGGTTCATTGGAGCCAGGCTCATTATAATAAATTGACCCTTCCATCTCTACCCCATCAGGACCGGGCTCGGAGTAAAAACTTGAATACGCTGAATACATCTTGATAAGATCATAATCCGCTAGAGCGTATACATATCCGTCTTCTAAGCAGAAGCTTCTCTCTCCTTCCGGCCTAACGCTCTGAGGTGTGAAAACTCTGTCATATCCCAATACTTTGTTATAAAACTCGGTCAGGTCTTCAACCGACATTCGTTTATCCATTATTCCTTTGGTTATTTCTATATTGGAACGATCGTATTTTTCACCCATACTGTAAATCACATACATATCTATTACAGATTCAAGTTCATTTTCAAACAATCCGGTTTTTTCAAGAAACATTACAAGAGGTATAGTATCGAAAAGAGCTATCTTTTTGTTTCTAGAATCTAAGTAATCATCTGAATATCTTTCCTTAATACAGGCATTATCTAAAACCCCACGAATTACAGATTCAATAGCTGTAAAATTTTTTTGATCGTTACTTTTACCACCTTGAACATTGCTACCTCCTGAAATAAATCTGTCAGAAGATGTCAACACTTCAATGGTAGATGAACCTCCATCCATAACATCTTCGACGCTTAAATCTTCTGGTAATCCTGAAAGACCCTTTTCATTCATAGTATCTACAATAGAATTCCATTCGTCATCTTCCAACTTATACTGCACCCAGGAATTCTGATACATCCATGTTTCAGCATCAAACCAGCTATATCCGTTTCTCCAACTTGATGACCAATCATAATAATCAATCTTTCCGGGAGAAATGACATATACTACACAATTCCCGCTAAAATAATCAGCCGATATGTATGTAATTTTCTCTGGAGAAATCTTTTGAGCATTATTGGTACCGATAGTTTTAGAAGGTTCTTGTAATTTCTCGCTATTACATCCAATAATAGCTAAAGAAAATAACATCATCGCTATAAAACTTATAATAGTTTTTTTGTTCATAATCTTCTTTTCAATCATCATAATACACCCTCTAGCGTATTAAATATATTTATATATTCCCGTTTTCAACTATCAAAAAAATTGTTGTTCATACAAATATATAATTTTCCTATTTCAGATTATAACATGAAATACTTATTCATCTAAATTAATTAATACAAAAATATGTGTATGATTATTGCAAGTAAATACTTATTCGTCTATCCCTTAACAACTAAATGATTCTAAGCTTCATACGATAAAATAATTAAATAACAAATAATCGAAAATATGTTTGCCTTATCCTAAATCGTATGATACAATCAATACAGAATGTATGTTCGTATTAAGAAATGGAGAATATTATGGCTCGTGAAAAGAATAAATTAACACCAAAAGACTACGAATTGCTTGATTATATCAAGGAAAACATCATGAAAAAAGGCTTTCCGCCTACAGTTCGTGAAATGTGCACTTTTACAGGCCTTGCTTCTACAAGTTCCGTATTTGCTCATCTTAACAAGCTCGAAGCTAACGGTCTAATAAAAAGAGATCCTGCTAAGCCCAGATGTATCGAGATTACAGATGATTCCTTCAATCAGATTCGTACAGAAATGGCTTCTATTCCTATCGTAGGTCGTGTTGCTTGTGGTGAGCCAATACTCGCAACTCAGAATATCGAAGGATACTTTCCTCTTCCTGTTGATATGCTTCCCAATGACGATGTATTCGTACTCATCGCTAAGGGTGATAGTATGATTAATGTGGGTATCTTTAGTGGGGATTATGTATTCGTAAGAAAATGTAATACAGCTAAGAATGGAGATACAGTTGTTGCATTGCTTGAAGATTCCGCAACCATTAAGACATTCTATAAGACCAAGGATCATATAGAATTAAGACCGGAAAACGATACTATGGAGCCTATTATAGTAAATGATGTTACTATCTTAGGACATGTATTCGGAGTCTTCCGTCTCTGTAAATAAAATATTTTCATAAATCAAAAAAATCGCCAACTGGCGATTTTTTATTTCCTATTTGCAATAAGTTCTTTATAGAAATTATACGTTTCTAAAGTCATAGGGTCTACTTCTACCCCATCGGCCTTCTTAGTCTCAAGATAATCTAAAGTATCTTTAAGTATATTCATGCAGACTAAATCTATATCTGCTTTTGCAATCATGCGATACATGGGAAGCTTATCCGAATGAGTTCTGTTAGGCTCGATAAAATCAGCAACAAAGATAATCTTTTCAAGCATAGTCATATTGGGTCTTCCTGTAGTATGATATTTGATTGCATTAAGAATGGCTTCGTCAGTAATGCCATACTTCTCATATGCCAGACATGAACCGGCCTTGGAATGAAGTAACGCAGTACTGCTCTTTTCAATATCATTTAATTCAATGAAATTACGCTTACATATGGCAATCATATCCTCAAGAGGCATATATTTAGCACAATCATGAAGTAATGCACTTCTTGAAGCTTGCTTGGAATCTACGTTATATATCTTAGCCAATTCAGTAGCAACATCAATAACACCCAATGTATGAAGAAGTCTTGATTCTTTTAATTCCTGAGATAATAAGGTAATCATCTCGGCATCATTGAGTTCTTTGTATAAATGATTATTCTTTATATATTCGAAAACATCGTAACAGATATTATTCTTTAAATATTCGAAATTACTGTCAGGATTGTCTTCTGTATTCTCACCGTTAGTAACACCGTATAGTTCAGATAAGATACATTCTCTTATTCTCGTAGATGATGTATCCATATATTCACAGGATAAATCAATAATCTTAGCATTGTACTTATCCTTATACTCCTGCTCTTTTGCAGCTCTTTCGTCTGATTTTCTGTCAGCAACCACAAAAGTAAGATTCTCGAATAAATATTCAGGCTTATACCATTTTTCAAGCATTAATAAAGTATCCGTACCGATAATAAAATAATATTCATCGTCGGTAGTTTCTTTTAATTCTTTTATAGTGTCGCAGGTGTATGTATATCCCTGACGGTTAATCTCTATCTCGCTTATCTCGAATTCAGGATATTCTTTTAAAGCAAGTTTAAGCATATTAAGTCTGTGTATTGAAGGCGATACATTAGACTTCATATAAGAGTTACCTGAAGGCATAAAAATAACTTTATCCAAGTTAACCTCAGATAAAGCCGCCTTTGCGATATGAATATGTGCGTAATGTATCGGATCGAATGTTCCGCCTAATATGCCTATCTTCATATATTTTCCTATTAAATCTTTTATATAGATTATATTAACAAAATTACTTAGCTTTCGGAAGAATTATTACAGGGTTATCTTTAAAAGGCTTGTAAAGAATAAACTTCTTACCTATAACCTGTACAACCTCTGACTTGGTTCTCTCTGCTATCATTATAGCCAATTCCTTGGGATCATCAGGACAGTTCTTTAATACGCTAAGCTTAATTAACTCATGTGTATTAAAAGCCTCTAACACGCTCTGAGTGAACTCAGGTGTAAGGCTTGACTTTCCTACCATAAAAAGAGGATCCAATGTATTGGATAATGATTTTAAATATGCTCTTTGTTTACTTGTCATATTCTAACTCCTAAAATACGTATTACCTTAATATATACCTATCTATTTTAAAAAAATTAATCTATATATAATTATATATATTATTTACTTAAAGTACTCGAATGAGAATCCGTAGATTCTTACAGTATCGCCTTCGTTAATGCCAAGTGCTTCCAACTCATCAAGAATACCATTGTCCTTCATAAAGTTCTGGAAGAAAGCAAATCCCTTCTCAGAATCAAGATTGGTATAACCAAGCATCTTCTCGATACGAGGGCCTTCTACCACATATTCATTAGCAGAATAGTCATAAGAAACCTCATAAGGCAAATCAGACACAGGGAAGTTGGTCTCGGGATCAAATTCCTGCTCGAATACTACAGGAGTCTTATCAAGTCCATTAAGCACTTCTGATACATAGAATAATAATTCCTTAACGCCTGCCTTGGTATATGAGCTTATAGGGAATACCTTGAATCCCTGAGGCTCATATGTATCCTTAATCTTTTGTACATTATCATGCTCTTCGGAATATACAAAAGAACCATCATCATTAATATCAACCGGTTCATCCGATATTATATCAATCTTATTGGCTGCGATTACGATAGGTCTCTTTAAAAGCTCAGGATTGTATTTCTTTAATTCATTATGAATAGTCTCTATATCTTCAATAGGATTTCTTCCTTCAGAACCTGAAGCATCAACCACGTGAATAAATACCTTGGTTCTCTCGATATGTCTAAGGAAATCAAATCCTAATCCTACGCCTTCACTGGCACCCTCGATAATACCGGGAATATCAGCCATTACAAATGATGAACCACCATCTAAATCTACTACTCCAAGATGAGGAGACAATGTAGTGAAATGATAGTTAGCAATCTCAGGCTTAGCATTGGAACAACTGGATAACAAAGTAGACTTACCTACATTGGGGAATCCAATTAATCCTACATCAGCTATAACCTTAAGTTCCATAAAGAGGTTAAGTTCTCTTGCAGGCTGACCGGGCTGAGCATACTTGGGAGCCTGCATGGTAGATGTAGCATAATGCTGGTTACCATTACCACCTCGACCGCCCTTAAGAATACGGAATTCCTTGGTATCTCCTGACATATCAACTATAACTTTACCGGAGCTTTGTTCCTTGATTACTGTTCCTTTAGGCACTCTAAGATAAATATCTTCACCGTTCTTACCACGACAGTTACGCTTACCTCCATCTTCTCCGTCTCCGGCTTTATACTTTCTTACATGACGATAATCAGCCAAAGTGTTCATACCTTCGTCTACTACGAAGTATACACTTCCGCCGTCTCCGCCGTCTCCACCATCAGGACCGCCATCAGGAACATATTTCTCTCTTCTAAAAGAGATATGTCCATCGCCGCCTTTACCGCTTCTTATGTATATTGTCGCTCTATCTGCAAACATCGATAACCTCATTTTATAACAATTCTAATCGATTAGGGAGAATGAAATTCTACCCTAATCGCCGCGCCGCCCGCATGCTTCGTAGAAGCAATTTTCCTTATGCGGACGTGTGCATAAAAAACGCCTCAAGAATATGTCTCTTGAGGCGTTGCTTAATTACTGTTCTACAGGATATACACTTGCCTGCTTCTTGTCACGGCCCTTACGCTCGAAACGTAATACACCGTCAACTTTGGCAAATAATGTATCGTCTCCGCCGATACCTACGTTTAATCCGGGATGGATCTTGGTACCGCGCTGTCTATATAAGATATTGCCGGCCTTAACAAACTGACCGTCAGCTCTTTTAGCTCCTAAACGCTTTGACTCGGAATCTCTGCCGTTCTTGGTAGAACCAACACCTTTTTTGTGTGCAAACAACTGAAGATTCAACTTAAGCATAGGTCTATACCTCCTTAACTGAAATTTTCAAATATTTTTTTCCGTACTGTTCTTTGATTTCTTGAAGCCCTAACAATAAGGAGTCTATAAGAAGTTCAGCATCTTTCGAACAATTGTCCTTAAGATTAAGATATGTTTCTTCGTTTTCAGTTCCGGATGATACGAAATCATCAGTAAACTTCTCAATCGAATTGAAACAATTAATGATTAATACTGAAACGGATGCACATACGATATCTTTGCCATAATCAGCATATAACGCATGACCGCTACATATTATCTTTTGGTATCTGCCGTTTTTCTTATATACTTCTACAGAAATCATTACGCATTAATCTTGTCGATCTTAACTTTTGTAAAGTACTGTCTGTGGCCGTTTTTCTTATGATATCCGGACTTTCTCTTGTACTTATAAACTATAACTTTCTTGCCTCTGCCCTGTTCAACAACTGTAGCAGATACAGATGCTTTTGCAACGTCATCTCCTGCTTTGAAAGAAGAATCGCTGATTGCAAGTACATCATCAAAAGTAACAGTAGCATTAACCTCAGCATCAAGCTTCTCAACGTTGATTACATCGCCTTCGGATACTTTGTACTGTTTTCCTCCTGTTGCAATAATAGCGTACATAAGGCACCTCCTTATTAACAAACTCGCTAACATCGGTGGGCATAGAGCCACTTTTACCTAGTTATGCGGCATACTCAAATATATTACTAAAAATCAATAGAATTGTCAACAAATTATTTTTACTTTGTTGAAATCCATATAATATAATGAATTTTCTACTTTCTGGAGAACTTAAAGACCTTAATATCAGTCTTATGTTCGTCTATCATCTCCTGGATGTAAGCTATATATTTATCAATTGCAGGATCATCTTCTGCTGTAGCCTTAATCTTATTGAATTCAGCCAATGATTCATCAAGGTTACCAAGGTGATATAGTCTAACAGCTTCTCTAAATTCATTCTTAGTCTTGTTTCTATTCTCGAATCTCTTCACATCGAGACAATCAAGAACTTCATATAATGCCTTAACTTCATTAACACCGGCAACCTGAACCATACCAAGATAACGAAGATTGAGTCTGTCAGGATCACTCATATTATCAAGAGTATCCTTTGTAATAATCATAGCTGTATGATACTGCTTGGTTAAAGACTCGAGTCTTGAGCTTAAGTTAACGGTATTGGAGATAACTGTACCGCTCATTCTCTCTTCTTCTCCCACGATACCGATACGAGCCATTCCTGTATGGATACCAATACCGATATCAATTGATGATATATTAATCTTTTCAAGTGTTGCAGGGTTAAGAACTATCTCTTTATATAATTCTTCGCCGCACTCTACTGCATCATCTGCATTTTCAAAAAGCGCCATTACAGCATCGCCGATATATTTATCTACGAAACCGTTATGCTTTCTGATGATAGGACCTGCTATACCGTAGATAACATTAATGAATTCAAAGTTTTCTTTTGCAGTCATCATCTCAGAGTTAAGTGAGAATGAACGAATATCGCAGAACAATACTGTAAGGTTAACACTCTCTGCATCTCCCAGGCTAAGTTCAGTAAACTTATCCTTATGAAGAAGATCCTTGAACTGTTCAGGAACGAACTTATAATAGAACTGCTCGTTTTCATCCTTTTCCTTGAACATCGTATCAAGCTTATCAGCCATGTCATTAACACCACGGCAGATATCGCCAATCTCGTCCTTACCTGTCTTCTTAATACGGATATTGAAATCACCCTTTGCAATCTCAGATACAGTATTTGAAGCAGTCTGAATCTTTTTAACGTTAAAATATGTAGATATGGATATAATTACAACAAGTATTGCAATAACTATTCCCATCATTGCAAAGTATCTTGCAATAATCTTATATACCATCCTGTCAAAATCATAAGTATCGGTAGATATCTCTAGTACCGCTACCAAATTGCCATCATCATCGAATATGGAACGGTCATATAATTCATATGTCATGAATGTATCGGAATATGACATCTGCATCTTACCGATACTTGGATCATACAATACAACTGAATCTTCATCATAAGAATATGTATAGGTATAATAAGGCTTACTGTATTGACTGCTTGATGCTATCTCAAGAAAGCCAAAATCATCGCAAGTATTGTCAACCAGATTAAGTTTAATCTCATATTTCTTGCTCCAATCATCATCATTATTAGCCAATATATCTTTAAGTTTTAAGTGATAATCTAGCGCAAGACCGCTATCAATATAATCATAATCTCTGATTTCTTTTAACTCATCTGCATCAAAAGATAATGAAGCAATATATGAAATAGAATCCATCGTTTCGTATGTATCATCCATATATTGATTGCTAAGGTCATAAATGGAAACAAGAGTAAATACAAAGAATCCAATTACAATAGGAGGAATCGTAATAAGCAATTGCTTGGTAAGAATACTCATTCTCCACTTGCAAAAAGCACCAAATGAAATTACAATACCCAAGATAAAGAATACGATTTCGAACAAACCAAGCGTACCTAAAAAGGTATCTTTTACCATCTTGCCAAAAGAGTTCATTCTAAATCCGTCATCGTAAGAAACAGAAGTATCATTAATGTCATATATAATAACATCGCTGATAATCATTCCTAACTTTCCATTATTATCAAATGCATGAACATTGTAATATTCAAAATCTTCGTATATATCTCTAATTCCAAAGTTATCAATAATATCATATAAAACATACGTTTTTTCGAAGTTACCTTTTTCTATACGATAGATATTATCGCAGCTTACACCTGATAATGCGTATAATTCATTATTCGAATATACCAACTCCATAGGGAAGAAATCATAATAGATATCCATTCCTCTAACGAAGTCATCATTAACTAAATGAGTATACTTTCCATCTTTAAGGTAGCCAATATCGCCATTATTTAATATAACAGCATATCCATTCTCCTCAGCGAAACAACCCGTAACAACGGATTCAAAACCTTCAGGTTTGTAGATACCTGATACTTTATATATACCGTCATTTAAAGAATATTCGTATTCATCAAATTCAAAGTTATTCTCTCTATATAAGAATCCGATCGAATTATCTTCGTAATGAAGGCCATAAAAATTGGCAGTTCTCTTGTAATAAGGATTATATGAATTGTAATCAAAAGAAACTATATCATCAACGTATTTTCCATTAGCATCAATCTTACCAATCTTGTCGTAGAGAGTAACATATGAATCGGTATCAAAAACCGTATAATAAAAATAGAGATTGTCATTATCATCAAAACAAGCTTCTATGATACGCGAGTTAATCGGATTGTATCCTAATTCTTTTAAAGATATTGATTCAGAACCATCTTCATCAAAAATAATAATTCTCTTCTTATTATCAACAACTGCAATCTTACCGGAATCAGACACGCATGCAAAAGTTGGGCTTTCAAAATAATCCGCAACAACAATACTAGCCCTGGTTTCATAATTTGAAACAATTTTATAGTCAAGTATTATACATAATACAAAAAGTGCTATAAACATTAGGCCAACAGGAAGGGAAAAAATTTTTCTAAATACCTTTCCTATTTTGCCTGATTTCTTTTTTTCCTTCTTTTCTTTTTTCTTTTTACTTTTCTTATCAATATTAGAATTATTAGATACAACATTTTTAACAGTTGTATCTTCTACTTGAATAATTGTTGATTCAGTATTGTTATTGTTGTCTGTCTGGTTCATAAATACACTCTCTAATCAGTAAATATATAAAAAACACGCCCGTGCTCTTGGCATAGAAAAAGGGTCCACATAATTTGTGGACCCTCTACTTATTATTCTTAATTATAATTCGCTCATAAGCTTCATCTTGTAGCTTGTGAATTCATCATTTGTAAGCATACCGGTCTTTTCAAGATCCATAAGTTTCTTAACTTTGTTCTGGAACTCTTCTGTAGAGCCATCGCCTGCTGCGAAGATCTCATCAACGAATTCCTGCTTCTTAACTTCGAAGTCGCCCTGTGTAATAAGACCGATCTGAGGAAGAGCCATGTAAAGCTGAACCTTAGTAACATAATCTTCAACAGCTGCAACCTTACGAAGAAGCTCAACCTTCTTGCTGTGGAAGTCAAGCTCTGATAACCATTCACACTCTTTAAGAGCCATAAGTCTTTCAACTACTACGCTGAAGTCTTTTACATTGCTCCAAGGAGCTGATGTGAAGGATTCAATAACATCTGACTGTTTCTTCTTGAACTCACCTTCTGAAATAAGCTTAGCCTGTACAAGAAGGGGCCATTTTGTAAGTTTATGCTTAAGAACTTCGATAGAATCGGATTCTGAAACATCAATGTAATCAACAAGTGACTGAACCTTGATCTTAAACTCATCTTCTGTGATGATGTTAGCTTCCTTGAGAACGGGCCATCTGATGAGTTTCTTAAGTGTTGTTTCATCATCATCGTTATCAGAGTAGTTAACCTCAGCGAGTACGTTCTGTCTCTTCTCTTCGAATTCAGCATCATCAATCATGCCGCCGAGTTTGAGGTAAGGAAGTCTCTCAACGTTTCTCTTGTATTCTTCGATATCTTCAACATCTGTTGAGCAGCATTCTTTGAGGATATCAATCTTTCTTGATTCGAATTCTTTATCTGAAAGCATTCCGCAATCTTTAAGAACAACGAGCTTCTGAACTTTCTCATTGAAGTCTGTCATTCCGCAAAGTTCGGATACGATTTCAATCTTCTTTGCTTCAAATTCCTTCTCATCGATAAGACCTGAATCCTTTAAGACATAAAGTTTTTCCATCTTCTTCTGGAAATCTTCGGAATCAGTCTTCTTAGGTTCGGGCTTAGCAGGTGCTGCAGGCTGTGCAGGTGCTGCCTGAGGAGCCTTCTGCATTACTGCGCTGCCAACTGCTGAAGGAGCTGTCTTAGCAGGCTCAGCTGCGGTCTTTCTATTAAGAAGTGCACCGCCGATTGCTTCTGAACCGGATCCGATGCCGCCTTCTTTCTTAACAACTGCTGTCTGTGAAATCTCCTGCTTAATAGCCTGAGTTTCAATATTAGCTGAAGGAACGGGAGCTGTAGGTGCTGTAGGAACATGCTGAGGAGCTGAAGGAGCAGGACTAACCTGAGGCTTAGGAGCAACAGGTCTAGCGATGGGCTGGCTCTGTGTAGTAGCAGCTCTTCTGGGTTCTGCTGCGCTTCCTGCAACAGCTGACTTCTCTTTTAATTCACCAAGGATCTCAATAACAACATCCATATCCTTGATTGAAGGGAAAATTGTCTGAGCCTTTTTAACACCGTATAAACTCTGGATTCTTGTATTCATAATAAGAGCTACATCACCCTGATAATCGCCCTTATATACTTCTCTAACGTCATTGATGGGGTATTCGAAATTGTCGATATATCCGTTCTTACCTTCTTCGTTACAGATATAAGCCTTTCCGGATATCTTATTGTCCTCAATCTTTAAGAACAATTTGTCTCCATTTTTAAGCAACTTATTCTTGATGCTGCCACCATAATTACAAGAAAATACTTGAGCAGTTGCCATATTCCAGTTAACCTCCCTTTTTCGTCCCCTTTTTTCTACACAATATGTAAACGGACATTTGATATTATAAAGCGAAAAAAGATAAAATCTAACGAGTTATTAGATTCAATCTGTCTTCTTCTTTTATTAAATTCCCTATTATATTATCAAATTTCGTCCATTTATTCAAGAACTTTTTGGAATTATTAAGACATAATCTCGGATATTGGAATTCCTACTTTTTTACGGGTTATTTCGGCAATTCCGAGTGGAGTTATGTCAACCAAATAAGTGTGATATTTTTGTGTTTTGCATAACTCTTTTATCCTATTCGTCAAAACTACCTCATCTTCCTTGTTAAGATTGATGAAATCAATAAGAATTATGCCTGATATATTCCTAAGATTAAGCTGTCTGAATATCTCCTCGCAAGCCTCAAGATTGATAGACAGATAATCGTTAGTATTACTCTTCTTATCCCTCTTGGCGGAATTAATATCAATAACGGTAAAAGCGCAAGTATTCTCAATGACTATATTTGCACCGCTTTTTAGCCATACATTCTTGCCAGTAGCCTCTTTTAAGTGTCTTGATACGTCAAAAAGCACCATTAATGATACCATTGAATCAGAATATAACTGTATGATGTCCTTTTTATCAGGGTATTTATCTATGAATTCCTGATATAAATCCTTATCATCAGTCAGAATCTTGTCAAGCCCCTCATTAACAAGCTCAACGTAGGCTCTATTGCCGTATTCAATGACTGTAAGATCCATTTTGTGAGATATATCGTCATCGGTGAGTTTTACAGAGCATAACTTACCCTTGGATGCCGCCCTTGTAATCATAACAGGTATGGATAATTCGGGCTTCATAGTATCGTCTATGTCTTTTAGAAATGCTTTGGATTTATCCGGCAATAGAACATATGCCGCATTGATATCTTTTTGTATCTTTTCAATCTTGCCAACGCATCTGGTGCCTATTGGAAGTTCATTGACATTCTCAATACCGATATTTACAAGCTTTTTATCATCAAAAAGCATGTACACATATCTATTCTCCATTCTTACAGCAACAAGTTCTTTGCCAAGTGAGGATGAATATTCCAATGCATCAGCATTTTTTACTTTCGGTTTAATCATATACCTGTCCTAATTCTCCAAGGGAAACGTAAGAACCGTCTTTTTCTGTAAAAAGATCGAGACGCTTGTAATACACAACCTTTTGCTCTATGCCATATTTTTCCATAGCACCTGTCAAAGTAGACACCTTAAGGTTATTCATACTCGAGCAGTCAACTCTGACAACTATCCTCTTATCATCAATATATTCGTGATTATAGATAAAAGGCATAATGTCCTTGGACTTTAATACTTCTTTTTTGTAATACTCATGAACAAATGAATCCTGCGAAAAGAAATCATCCAAAGAAGCCTTATCATAAGGAGTGTCAAAAGTAAGCTCATAATCAGCCGCCTTAACAGAGCTCATGGCATTATCAGTACCATCATCAAGTAACGTAACGGAAACAATATCAAAACCTTCAACGCAATTGTCCTGAAAAAGCTTAACTATAGTGCTCATATCAGGAAGCGTATTAACTTCAAGGTCATAATAATCGCCATCCGTTTCAACACCTACACTAAGAGGCTGAGCAAATGACAGCTTAAGATGCGGAGAAAAACCCTCTGTATAAGCAGCATCTATACCGCTTCGTCTGATGGCCTTTTGGAAATATCTCATAACATCAAGATGTCCGAGATACACAATAGGACCATATTTTTTAAACTTAAATCTCAGTACCATATTTCAATCAATTCAAATCAATTTTCTAATTACAACTATTTATTACTTGTGATACAGAATTTACCGGAACCGTAGATATTAGCACCGCAACCGTTGCAGCCTACCATACAGTTACGAGTAATTTCGCCCTTGGAAGCCTTGATCCACTCTCTCTTAAGGTATTCCTTGGTAACACCAATGTCGATAATATCCCAAGGGAATACTTCATCAAGTTCTCTGACTCTTGTTGTATAGAATCCCATATCTATATCATTATCAGCAAATGCTTTAAGCCAGATATTATAATCAAAATAATCATTCCAGGCATCAAAGATTGCACCTGCTTTATATGCATCATATATTACCTTGGATAATCTTCTGTCGCCTCTTGCAAAAACACCTTCGAGAACCGATACATCAGTATCATGCCAGTTATACTTGATGCTTCTTTGATTAAGCTGAGAAATGATACTTTCCTTTGTAAGCTTAGCCTTTTCTCTAAAGTCTTCGAGTTTAAACTGAGGAGCCCACTGAAAAGGAGTAAAAGGCTTGGGAATAAAGAATGATGTTGATGCAGTAATAGATACTCTCTGTTTTCTTTCTTCCTTGGGTATGGTCTCGTAATAAACCTTTGCTACCTCATTGCAAAGTTCAGCAATCGCAACAACATCCTCATCAGTCTCAAAAGGAAGACCTAGCATGAAGTATAATTTTACTTTATTCCATCCTCCTAAAAAGGCCAACTTACATCCTTCAAGGATCTGTTCTTCGGTCAAGCCCTTATTGATAATATTACGCATTCTCTGAGATCCAGCCTCAGGTGCGAATGTGAGGCTTGATTTCTTGATATCTTGAACCTTACTCATAACATCAAGTGAAAACGAATCAACTCGAAGCGAAGGAAGCGATATGTTAACTTTCTTTTGTTCGCATAAGTCAATTAAGTATGTAATAAGTTCTTTTAAATCAGGATAATCTGATGATGATAGAGAACTAAGATTGAGTTCCTCGTAGCCTGAATTATCAATCATCTGTTCAGCTATCTCTTTTAGCTTATTAACATCCTTGGTTCTGATAGGTCTATATAATTGTCCCGCCTGACAGAATCTGCATCCTCTTGGGCAGCCACGCATAATCTCAAGTGTGATTCTATCCTGAGTAGCCTTGATAAAAGGAATAACAGGCTTGGTAGGATAATAAGAATCATCGAGATCTGTCTCTACTTCTTTTCTTACCTTAACAGGAACGCCCTCTTTTACAGGCTTGAATTCCTTGATTGTAAAATCATCGTTATATATAACTTCAATTAATGACGGAACATAAATGCCGGGAATCTTGGAAGCCTGATATAAAAAGTCTGCTCTATTATATCCGCTCTTTTTGCATTCTTTGTATAAATCAAGTAATTCTCTGTATCTCGTTTCGCCTTCACCAATATAAAAGATATCAAAAAAATCAGCTATGGGCTCAGGATTATAAGAACAAGGCCCACCGCCTATAACTATCGGATAATCTTCATTTCTGTCTTTTGAAAAAATAGGAATCTGAGATAATTCGAGAATCTGAAGAATATTGGTATAACACATCTCGTATTGCAAAGTTATACCTAGAAAATCGAAATCTTTTACATTGTCCTGACTTTCAAGCGAAAAAAGAGGGATATTTTTCTCCCTCATTATCTTATCAAGATCAGGCCATGGAGAATATACTCTCTCACACCATGTATCTTCAAATGAATTAAACATAGAATACAGAATCTGTATGCCAAGATGCGACATGCCAATCTCATATACATCAGGGAAACACATACAGAATCTGATATCAATATTGTTTTTGTCTTTCATTACAGAGTTGAATTCTCCGCCGATGTATCTGGCAGACTTATCAACCTGCATCATAATATCGTGACTTAAAGCAAGTTTTCTCATAAATTACCTATTAGCTAATTCGTCACAGACTTCATTCCAGGTTACACCCTTTTCAACCATTAACACAGAGAGGTGGTAGAGGAAATCAGCAATCTCATACTTAATCTCTTTTGCTTCTTCATTCTTGGAAGCAATAACGATTTCAACTGCTTCTTCTCCAACCTTCTTGAGAATCTTATCGAGTCCCTTATCAAAAAGATAATTGGTATATGAACCTTCCTTGGGGTTCTCTTTTCTATCCTCTATTACTTTGTATAAGTTATCAAAGATCTTAGCAGGATTCTTTTCTGTATAATCAGCCTTGATTACATCATTAAAGAAGCATGTGGGACTACCTGTATGACATGCAACACCAATCTGAGATACACCTGCTAAAAGTGTATCCTTGTCGCAATCAGCCTTGATAAATTTAACGTACTGATAATGACCGCTTGTCTCACCCTTAACCCACTGAGTCTGGCGAGATCTTGAATAATAATTCATAAGACCTGTAACGAAGGTATTGTTATATGCTTCTTCGTTCATGTAAGCCATCATAAGTACAGAACCGTCTCTGTAATCAGTAACTATTACAGGAACCAAACCATCTGAATTCTTCTTAAGTTCATCCCATGCAATTGCAGGTTTTAATGCCTTGGTTTCCAATCCCTTATTGGATAAATCGTTTTTAATCTTATGAACGTTTAATACTTCTTCGCCATTATCTATAAGATAATAAGTATCTCCTGCAATATCAGAAGCTTCAATCATATCAAACTGCTTTTCGGAATTAACTTCTCTTGATTCAGCCTCAAATATTTTCTTATCAACTATAAGCTTTTTACCGAATCTTGTTCTTCCTTCTTCGATTATCTCATCACCGACATTGGTCTTATCGGAAGCAATGATGAGCTTAACATTGGCATAATGAAGCTTTTTCATATCTTCAAAATGAGTAATGGGAAACTCTACGATAACAGGAATCTCTGAGTATGCACATACTTCAATCATGGTATGAAAGAAGTCTTCTTTATCTTCATCGCAAAATGCCTCTCTATACACATAGAGATAGTCATATCCAACCATGTTGGTCTTATCTAATATTGTCTTAAAATCATCTTCTTTAATATCCTTAAGATAATTAAGAGATTTGCAGATATATACCATTATAAAGCTCCCTTCGTTGACAATAATACACCATCTCTGGATGCATCATATGATACAGCTTCCTTGAGAGCATTGGCCATAGCCTTAAATATTGCTTCTATGATGTGATGTGTATTAACACCGTCAAATACTTTTATGTGTAAATTCATTCCGGCTGAATAAGATAAAGCATATAAGAATTCTCTTAATGTCTCAGTCTCAAATTCGCCGACATATTTTACATCAAAATCAGATACTCTTTCTTCTTTGAAATCAAAGTTGAAGTTAAGATAAGGACGACCTGATAAATCGATAGCACATAAAACAAGTGCATCATCCATAGGAATTGTAAATGATGCATATCTTTTGATACCAACTTTATCGCCGATAGCTTCTTTGATGCATTCACCAAGTACTATTCCGATATCTTCCACGCTGTGATGATTATCAACTTCAAGATCTCCCTTGCAAGTAAGATCCATATCAAAGTTACCATGCTTGGTAAATGAATTAAGCATGTGATCAAAAAAGCCTATACCGGAATTGATATTCGCATTACCTTTTCCATCAAGATTAAGCCTAATGCTGATGTCGGTTTCTTTTGTTGTTCTTGTTTTAGATACTTCTCTCATATTTCCACCTTTACATATTATTCAAATCTAACTGCTATTGAGTTAGCGTGTGCATAGAGCCCTTCTTTTTTAGCAAACTCTTCTATCTTGGTATGACTCTTTTCAAGAGCTTCTTTTGAATAGCAGATTACCGAACTCTTCTTGATAAAATCATCCACAGAAAGAGGTGAGAAGAACTTAGCTGTACCGTTAGTAGGAAGTACGTGGTTAGGACCTGCAAAGTAATCTCCAAGAGGCTCTGATGAATATTCACCGAGGAATATAGCGCCCGCATTCTTAACCATTCCCATGGTCTCAAGAGGATTCTTGGTAAGAATCTCCAAGTGTTCACTTGCTATATCATTAACTGCATCTACAGCTTCTCTTATATTCTTCGCAATAAGTATAAATCCGAAGTTGGATAATGACTTTTCAAGAATCTCTTTTCTCGGAGCATTCTCCATGTACTTATTAATTTCAACTTCTACATCTGCGGCAAGTTTTTCACTTGTTGTAATAAGTATACCACTTGCCATCTCATCATGCTCTGACTGGCTAAGCATATCAGCAGCAACGAACTTAGGATTAGCAGTCTCATCAGCAAGAACCAATATCTCACTGGGGCCTGCGATTGAATCAATTGATACATGTCCGTATACATATCTTTTTGCCAATGCTACGAAGATATTTCCGGGACCTACAATCTTACTAACCTTAGGAACCGACTGCGTACCATAAGCTAGAGAAGCTATTGCCTGAGCACCACCAATCTTATATATCTCATTGATACCACATATCTTAGCCGCAGCAAGAGTTGTAGCATTAACCTTACCTTCTGCATTGCAAGGTGTAGTCATAACTATACGCTTACATCCTGCAACCAAAGCAGGAACTATATTCATAAGTGTTGATGAAGGATATGCAGCCTTACCGCCGGGTACATATACACCAACAGTTTCGATAGGCATGATACGCTGGCCTAAAAATGTACCGTCTTCAGTAGTATCAAAGAATGACTGTCTTAACTGTTTCTGATGGAATGACTTAATATTCTCAAATGATTCCTTCATTATCTCGATAAAAGAAGGATCAAGTGAATTATATGCTTCATCAATCTCAGCATCAGTTACTCTGATATTATCCTTAGTTAAAGCGAACTTATCGAACTTAAGTGTATATTCAAAAAGCGCTTCATCTTTTCTTTCTTTAATGTCATCACATATCGATGCAACAGTTCTTTCGAATTCGGGATAATTGGATGTACTTCTTTTTAAGAGGTCATTCAAAATGTTTTTCTTGTTTTCTTCGTTAAGAATGTATTTTTTCATATAGTCACCTGTAAAAGTTTAATCTATTTTCAACGTTTATTATTATAGTAAAGCCTTGATTTCCTTAGTAAGCTCTTCGATACGTTCCTTTTGCATCTTAAGAGATACCTTGTTAACAATAAGTCTTGATGAGATAGGATTAATCTCTTCGAGAACTTCGAGACCATTTTCTCTAAGTGTTGAACCTGTCTCTACGATATCAACAATAACATCTGATAATTCAACGATGGGACCAAGTTCTACGGATCCGTTAAGCTTAATAATATCAACTGTCTGATATTTCTTGTTATGGAAGTAGTCCTTAGCAATAACGGGATACTTTGTAGCTACTCTTATCTGCTCACGATGCATAAGTAAGTCTTTTGCAGATGCAGGACCGCATACACACATACGGCACTTACCGAATCCAAGATCAAGAAGTTCGATAACTCCTCTTTGCTCTTCATCAATAATATCACTTCCAACTACACCAAGATCAGCTGCACCATACTCTACATATGTAGGTACATCTGGTCCTTTTGCCAAGAAGAATTTAAGCTTATGTTCTTCATCAACAAAAATTAACTTTCTTGTTGATTTATCTTTTATCTCTTCACACTTAATGCCAAGCTTTTCGAGTAAGTCCATTGTCTGATTGGCAACTCGTCCCTTGCATAAAGCGATGGTTAAATATCTGTCTGCCATGTCTGTCTCCAATTATACATTAATAACTTCATATCCATTCTCTTTACATGAATCTTTTAACTTATCATCAAAGAGATTATCATTAACAACTACAGCAATCTTGCCCTGCTTTCTAAGTGACTCAGCCTGTTCAAAAGCTTCTGCTTCCTTAGAATCAGAATATACGATATATGTCTTGGTATCCTTATCGATATTCACGTTAATACGCTGTTTCTTAAGAGACTGAAGAATGTTATCAATCATGAACACACAACCAACTGCAGGTTCTTCTTCGCCGTATTTTCCAAGAAGTGAATTGTATCTACCGCCCTTACATATTGACTCGCCAACTCCGTATGTATATACCTTGAAAATCATACCTGTATAATATTTGAAGTTAGAATCAATATCGGGATCTACATCGATATACTTTTTATATCCTTCTTTCTCAAGAATAGCCAAAGTCTTGTTGAGTCTGTCAAGATTTCCTTCCTTCGTGTATACACAGATCTTGAAATCTTCCAAACCAATAGATATAAGGTTTTTTGCAACTATCATAAGTACTTCTGCATCAGCAAGATAAGTATCATCCTTTAATAACTCGATACCCATCTGAGTAACTTCGATAGCCTTGCCTTCATAAAGACCTTTATTGGAAAAAGCATTGCCCTTATAGAAGAATCTTAAAGGATATGATTCATCTGAAAAATACTTAGCTACGCATCTTGCAACCGAAGGTGTGTAGTCAGGTCTAAGTACCAATGTCTCGCCATCTCTGTCGATGAATCTGAAAGTCTTGGACTCATAGTTAACATCATCATCTACGAATACATTAAGAAACTCAAGTGTAGGAGTCTGAATCTCATCATATCCGAATAATTTAATATTGTTTTCAAAACGATTCATAAGGAAGTTCTTAAGATCAAGTTCGCTTCCGTAAAAATCTCTAACTCCGTCAGGAGTATGAAGAAGAGATAAATTCATATATTATCCTTTCATAAGTAATACTGATTTTGCTGTATTTTGCCATTCGCTTTAACGTAGTAAATTGGTAACGCGTTAGCAAATTATCATAATGTAGTAATCAGTATACTTTAAAATGCGAATTCTTGTCAACATTTAATAATCTTTTTGCTAAGCGAATACCAGTCATCATCCTCAGTAAACTTAGGAAATACTATCTTATATGCCTTAAGATCCTGGTATTTTCTGCCGCTTTCTTTAGCATTCTTGTCATACTTGGTATCTCCCACTATCGGAAAACCTAAGTGCGAAAGATGCGCTCTAATCTGATGGCTTTTACCTGTAATTAGGTCTATCTCAAGCTCACTTATGCCATCTTTATAAGATATCTTCTCAATTCCGGTAGTAATCGGAGTGTATTTTGCATCCTTGGGAATATCTTCAACATTGTCATATATATGGGAAATATTCTTTTTCTCATCTTTTGAGAGATATGCTTTATATATGCCTGACAGATTGCAATCTCCGTTAACACTTGTTATGTAGTACTTTTTAATCTCACGCTTAGCAATCATCGAGGATAATCTCTGCGAACCCTTAAGAGTCTTGGAACAGATAACCAATCCTCTGGTATTACGATCAAGCCTGTTAAGTACTGATGGTTTAAATTCGTTAAGTGATTCTTCATTGATAAAATGGCTTGATAAAAGATATCCAATACACCATTCATTAAGGGAGTAACCATTCTTATCATCCTTTTGGGATAACAAGCCTTCAGGCTTATAGACAATCAAGAAATCAGAGTGTTCAAAGATAACTTCAACACCTTTAACATTCTTATATACTTCAATATAATCATCATCAGCAACAGTTTTATCAGTCTGACTCATCTTCAAAAAAGTCTCATCGGACAAAAAGACTTTGATGCTGTCTCCGTTTTTCAATATCTCTTTACCAAGTGCTCTCTTGGAATTAAGCTCAATATTCTTCTTTCGAAGCATCTTGTATAAAAATGCATTGGAAGCAGAAGGCATAATTCTCTTAAGGTACTTATCGAGACGCTGATTTTCATTTGTCTTGTTAATGATGAATTCTTTCATAAAGAAATGGATTTTATTAATTCAAGAGATTTAATATCTTTATCGTTGGATTCGTATTTTGAAAAATCGATGCTCTCGCATCTTAGGATAAACTTGTCAAAACTTGTAAAGATATAGATTTTTACATCTTCAATAGAATTGTTCTTAAGATATTTTTCAATATGTTCCTTACATTCCTTAACGTCAATCTTGGCATCATCTGTGAGTGCGATCAATGATGAATCGTAAGCAAAACAGATGATGAAAGGATAATCAACCTTATAGCTTGTCATATAGCAATCATAAGCAAAAGGAATAGGTGTATTAGCTACATGTTTTTCAAAAGCTTCTTTATTGGCTAGCGAACATGTATGCTTTTCTGCCTTAATAAACATGATAAAAGATACGATGAACTTAGCACAGGGAGGAACACCAAGAACTGCTACTACAGTAAGTATATTCTTGGAATCTCCTTTTATCTTATAACCGATTAAAAAAACTGCTGCGGAAATCAATATCAAAAGTAAAGCAAAAAGACCTGTCTTAACAGGCTGTTTTTTTAGATATCCAAATTCTCCTTTATGACTCTTAAACATATATACCTCAAAAAAGGACCTCTTATAAAAGAGGTCCTTGGATTAAAATTCTTCGTCTTCCTCAGGATAAGGATTGTATTCCTCTTCCTCGGGGCTGGGGATGTATTGTCTCATCTCAGGTGCAGGTGCTTCTTCTTCAGCAGGTGCAGCTTGGGGAGCATTGCCACCCTCAAGCATGGGAGCAAGTTCTGTACGGTTGTCTTCAATCTTACTATAGAGACTATTGAGACGCTGCTGACTCTCTTCATATGTACGTGTGTTCTTGAGCATTACCTCTTCGATAGCCTTTTGCATATCTACGAGAACATCATCCATATAGAAGTTCATGCTGCTGATAATCTCTTCTTTGTAATTCTCAGCTTCATCAACACTCTTCTGAGACATGTACTGAGCTTCTTCTACAAGTGAATCAGCCTGCTTCTGAGCTTCAAGCATAATCTCGTTTTCAGATAACTTGTTCTGAAGGAGTTCTTCTGTCTCTGCAGCCTTATCCATAGCTTCCTGTTCAATCTCGAAAGCCTTGGCATTGGCCTTGTCAATCTTATCATGAGCGAGCTGTTCAGCGCTCTTTAATAACTTTTCTCTCTTGGAAAGTACATTGTTAGCGAGCTTAATCTGCTCGGGAACCATTGCCTTTAACTCATCGAGCTTTTCAAAGATAAGATCAAGTTCTACAAGAATCATACCTTTCTTAAGCTTGCTGGGCTTACTTTCTTCAAGTATCTTTTCAATCTCGGAAATCTTGCGCTCTAACTTCTGAACGTCAACATTATCTCTTTCTGTTGCCATGCTAAAGTCTCCATTCTTATTTATCAATATCCGAATTTTTTATATAAAGCATCAGCGATGCTCTGAGGCACAAATTTACTAACGTCTCCCTTAAATGAAGCAATCTCACGAACTGTTGTGGAAGACAGATATGAATACTCAAGATCTGTAGGTAAAAATACTGTCTCGAGTTCTCCGCCGGATATCAGATAATTGGTCTGTGCCATATGAAGTTCATATTCAAAATCGGTCAAGGCTCTAAGTCCTCTTAATACCATATGAACATTCTTTTCCTTGGCATAATCAATTAAAAGACCTCTGAAAGTATCGATAACTATGTTATCAAAATCTCCGGTCACATCTTTTAACATTTTAACACGTTCTTCAACTGTAAACAAGGGACTTTTTTTATTATTGTCCAAAACCGAAACATACACTAAATCATAGTTTTTGGACGCTCTTTTTATAATATCGATATGTCCGTAAGTTACAGGATCAAAACTGCCGGGATAAATGATTGCTGAGCTCATAATTATCTCCTTTTCTAAAAGCTATTCGCTTTTCTTAGATATAAAAACGTGTCTGTTTGTTTTATAGTCTTTTGTCTTGAATATTTCAAGTCCCAATTCATCCAAAAATGCAAAATCCGCATCATAATCGCATTCTACTACGATAATGGTATCTTCGCCAATGAGATTCTTCTCTGCCAGAGCAGGAATAGCCTTATTTTCAAGATGTTTTGCAAAAGGCGGGTCTATAAAGACAATATCAGGAACTTCTTTTAATCTGTTATTCAAAAAGAATATTGCATCTTCTTTATAGATAACTGCTTTGTCATCAAGATGAGTCTTTTTTAGGTTCTCTTGAATACACTTATTGGCATCGGTTGAATTATCTACAAAATAAGCCTTGGATGCACCTCTAGAAAGTGCCTCGATACCGATTGCGCCGCTTCCTGCATAGAGATCCACGAATACGCACTCGCAAAGATAAGATTGAAGACAGTTAAAAAGTGTCTCCTTATACTTATCCGTAGTAGGTCTTGTATCCATTCCCTTAGGAGTTGTAAGTACTATACTTCTGGCTGTACCTGATATTACTCTCATAGTCTAAGTTTGGTTCCCTTCGCATCTCTATTGGTTAACTTGATCTTGCTTGCAGGTATATCAGAGTCGTTGTAATGAATGATGGAATCAGTAGCATTCTGAGCAAAGAATACCTTGTCTACCAATGCATCCTTATTAAGCTTCATACCTCTTACGCCGACAGCACCCTTCTTCTTTTCAGGAATCTGTTCTATCGGGAACTTAAGGAAGAATCCATCATCTGATACAAGAATAATATTACTTGTATCATTAAGTATCTTAACTGCACACAATCTATCGCCATCATTAAGCTTAGTTGCAGCAACAGTCTTTCTAGTGACATCGAATTCAGAGCCATCAACAACCTTCATGAAGCTTGTCTTGGATACAAATACAAGTCTAAAGAGGTTAAGGTCTGATTGTGAGCATAAGAGCAAGATACCTGAATCATTGGATGTATACGCAGTGATATTGTCGATAGGAACACCCTTATCTCTCATCTTACACATAGGTATATCCGATACCTTGGCATTATATAACATACCATTATCAGAGAATAAGCATACCTTACCTGTATTCTTGCAAAGTACAATGAACTTACTTTCTTCTTTTATGGCTTCGATATTTCTCTCATATGTAGGAATATCAACAGCCTTGACGTATCCGAATCTATCCATGAGAACGTATACGTCCATCTCTTCCATCTTCTTATCTTCGTATACAGCTTCTTCGGAATCTGTGATTACAGTTCTTCTTTCTCTGCCGTATTCTTTCTTGATACCCTTTAACTCTTCAATGATAACTCTGGTCATTGATGAAGGACGCTCAAGAATATCTTCATACTTGAAGATATTAGCCATAGTCTCATCATGATCCTTAATAAGAGCTTCAATTTCAAGACCGATTAACTTATACAATCTCATCTCAAGGATTGCATTGGCCTGCTTCTCAGTAAACATAAGCTGCATAGCCATTACTTTTGATTCCTTGGACTTAAAATGTATTCCGTCAGTTACACCTTCAACAAGGCACTTCTTAGCCATGGCTCTGTCCTTAGAACCTCTAAGAATCTCTATGATAAGATCGATTACATTGCAAGCCTTAATAAGGCCTTCTTGAATCTCTCTTTTTTCTTCTTCTTTCTTTAATAGATTCTCATACTTTCTTCTATTGAATTCATACGAGAAATCAATACAATTCTTAAGAACATCTCTAAGAGACATAGTCTCAGGCTTACCATTTGAAATAGCAAGCATATTAACACCGAATGTATCTTCAAGACGAGTCTTCTTAAAGAGCATGTTCTTGTAGTTTTCTACATCGCAATCTCTCTTAAGTTCGATAACGATTCTGATACCTTCCTTGGAAGACTGGTTGGAAATATCCAATATATCAGGAGCCTTTTTAGACTCATATAATGCAGCAACATCGGATAAGAACTTAGCGATATTGGCACCAATCATAGGATAAGGAATCTCAGTAATGACAAGATTGGTTCTACCATTCTTACCCTTTTCTACTTCAACCTTACCTCTAACCTTAATCTTACCTGTACCGGTCTCGTATATCTCTTCAAGCTCACTCTTATTGATTACGATACCACCCGTAGGGAAGTCAGGTCCTGTAACATACTTCATAAGGTCATGAGTAGTTAATGAAGGATCGTTAAGAAGAGCAATCTCAGCATCAATAACTTCATTGAGATTGTGAGGAGGTATGCTTGTAACCATACCTACGGCGATGCCTTCTGAACCGTTAACCAAGAGGTTGGGAATCTTAACAGGTAATACACTGGGTTCCTTTTCTGTCTCATCAAAGTTAGGAATGAAATCAACTATATCCTTATCGAGATCTGCGAGGAATGCTTCCTCCGTAATCTTTTGAAGTCTGGCCTCTGTATAACGCATTGCAGCCGCAGGATCACCTTCGATATTACCGAAGTTACCATGACCTTCCACGAGAGCCATTCCCTTCTTGAAATCCTGGGACATAACAACCAATGAATCATATATGGATGAGTCTCCATGAGGGTGATATTTACCCATCGTATCACCGACGATACGCGCCGACTTACGATAAGGTTTATCACTACGTATGCCAAGTTCATGCATATCATAGAGAACTCTTCTCTGTACAGGCTTTAATCCGTCTCTTACATCAGGAAGTGCACGCGCAACAATAACACTCATGGCATAATCCACGAATGATTTGCTCATCACCTCTGAGTATTCACTTTTAATTATCTTTTCTGCCATATATCTTAGTACCTTTATATGTTTTATTTTGTATATGTGTCGGGTTGCAAATGTGTTTGCACCGCAGGCACGCTCTCGCTATGATCTCGCCGTAGCGGATAACTAAATTCGCCTTCGTAGTCACTCGGCTCATTAAGTACCGACGGCTCGATAATACCTGCTTGTGCAATACACATTCACAGCCCTCGGTAGATAATAATTTATTTAAAATAGTTAAAATTTTGGTATGAATATTATTTATATATAATATTTATACTATACATCCAGCTCTGCTTCGTTTGCGTGTTCATAGATATAATCACGACGAATTCCTACATCATTACCCATGAGTAATTCAGTTAATTTAGAAGCCATCGATGCATCTTCGATTTGAACCTGCTTGAGATTACGGCGCTCAGGATCAAGTGTAGTCTCCCAAAGCTGCTCAGCATCCATCTCACCAAGACCTTTGTATCTCTGTAATGTGAAAGGTCCCTTGTGACGCTTACGATACGAAGCAAGTGCTGCATCATCATAGAGATATTCTTCCTCACCCTTGGAAGGAATAGCCTTGTAAAGAGGAGGCATAGCAATATATACATGTCCCTCGAATATAAGCTCGGGCATAAATCTATAGAATAATGTCAAAAGCAATGTACAGATATGAGCACCATCGACATCGGCATCGGCCATGATAATAATCTTGTCATAGCGAAGCTTGGTAATATCGAAGTCATTACCATATCCTTCTGAGAATCCACAGCCAAATGCATTGATCATGGTCTTAATTTCTGCATTGGCGAGAATCTTATCTATACTTGCTTTTTCTACATTAAGAATCTTACCTCTGATAGGAAGTATCGCCTGATACTTTCTGTTTCTGGCAGTCTTGGCTGAACCACCCGCGGAATCACCTTCGACGATAAATATCTCACACTTCTCGGCTTCTCTTGATTCACAGTTAGCTAGCTTACCATTGGAATCAAATGAGAACTTAGGCTTCGAAAGCATATTTGTTTTAGCCTTCTCCTCAGCCTTTCTAATCTTAGCAGCCTTCTCCGCACAAGAAATGATAGTCTTAAGAGTCTCAAGATTACGGTCAAAGTAAAGCTGAGCCTCATCATTAACAACCTTAGATACAGCTTTTGTCGCATCCTGGTTATCAAGCTTAGTCTTGGTCTGTCCTTCGAATCTGGGCTCAGGATGCTTAATACTAAGTACACATACAAGTCCGTTACGAACTTCAGCACCGGTAAAATTTGGATCCTTATCCTTCAATATACCAAGGCTTCTCGCATAGGAATTAATAACCTGAGTAAAGATGGTTTTAAATCCTGTGATATGGGTTCCGCCCTCGGCATTGTAAATATTATTACAAAAGCCTAATACATTCTCGTGGAATTCATCTACATACTGAAAAGCAAGATCAACAACGATATTGTCGCACTTGCCATGAAGAGTAATAACATCATGAAGCGCTTCCTTTCCCTTATTAAGGTCCTTAACAAATCCTTGGATACCTTCTTCTTCGTGATATACTATTTTTTCTTTTACATCTCTCTTATCTTCGAAAATGATTGTAAGACCGGGGTTAAGATATGCGGTCTCATGGATTCTTGACTTGATATCTTCAGATCTGAAATATGTCTTTTCGAAGATAGTATCATCAGGTAAAAATGTAATCGTAGTTCCTGTTTCTCTGGTCTTACCCTTAGCAGGAAGTAAGCCATTCTCAAGTTCTACAACAGGCTTACCGCATTCATAACGGTCCTCATATATGAAGCCGTCCCTTTTAATGGTAATATGAAAATCCTTGGACAAAGCATTAACTACGGAACTACCAACACCGTGCAAACCACCGGCGTTTTTATAAACATCATTATTAAACTTACCACCGGCATGAAGTGTGGTAAGTACAATACGCTCAGCTGTAATACCCTTCTCATGTCTGTCCACAGGAATACCACGTCCGTTATCAGACACAGTTGCAGAACCATCTGCATTAAGGGTAACGCTTATCTTATCGCAGAATCCGGCCATATGCTCATCGACCGAATTATCCATAATCTCATATATAAGATGATTAAGTCCCTTGGTAGATGTTGAACCGATATACATACCTGGTCTTTCTCTTACAGGTTCGAGGCCTTCGAGGACCATAATGGAACTGGAATCATATTTTTGATTTTTGTCAGCCATTAAATATATCTCCAAACAATAATACTTAATTAGTATATGCGCATAAAATAATAAACATATGTTCGCACACACAATTCATATTATACCATAAAAAGAGTATTTTACAAACAAAAAAATACACGATGTAGTGTAAACCACGGTTTTGACCACATCATGTATTTATTATTCTATTACTATTAATATTAATATATAAATATAGATAATCAAATATATATCTATAACTTTATATATATCTATAACTATGTATAAGATTTTTAACTGAATTTGAGATCAGCGTACTTTTTAGCTTTTATAAAGAGATCCTTATCCCTGTAGATATCAGCAATCTTAAAGTTAAGATCACCGCTCTGTCTGACACCGACTATATCTCCGGGGCCTCTTAATCTAAGGTCTTCATCAGCTATATGGAAACCATCATCGGATTCAAGCATAACCTTAAGTCTCTCGTTCTCAACATCTTCAGGCGATGAATCTATAAGTATACAATAGGATTCCTTACTTCCTCTGCCGACACGCCCCCTTAACTGATGAAGCGTCGATAATCCGAATCTCTCAGCATTTTCAATCAATATAACAGTTGCATTAGGCACATCAATGCCTACTTCAATAACCGTAGTAGAAACGAGTATATCTATATCTCCATTGGCAAAATACTGCATTACTCTGGTCTTTTCATAAGGCTTCATTCTGCCATGAAGAACTCCGATTCTGACTGTATCAGGCATTAATTCCTTAAGATACTCGCTATAATCATTAACATTGGAAAGGTCTGTATCTTCATTTTCCTCTATCATCGGACATACTACTATAGCCTGCTGTCCTTCTCTAACCTTGGAATATAAAAATCTTAATCCATCAACTCTCTCAGCAGCTTTTCTTATACCCGTCTTAATAGGAATTCTGTTTTGAGGTTTATCTTTTATAAGAGAAATCTGCATATCTGTATAATATACATTTGCAAGTGTACCGGGAATAGGTGTTGCCGACAGACTTAGCACATGGGGCTTATTGCCTTTTTGATATAAGGAATCTCTCTGCAATACGCCGAATCTATGCTGTTCGTCAGTAACAACCAATGCAAGATTATTAAAGTTAACACCTTCTTGAATAAGAGCATGAGTACCAACAACAAGATTACAATCTCCTGATTCTAGCTCAGCATATATCTTCTTTTTATCAGATGCAGATACAGAACCAGATAAAAATACAATATTCATATTGAGGTTATATCTATCATTCAATTCCTTGAATTTAAGATAATGTTGTGAAGCCAATACTTCAGTAGGCGCCATAAAAGCAGATTGATAACCATTGGAATAACTTAAAACACATGCCAAAAATGCAACTATAGTTTTACCGCTGCCAACATCACCTTGAACAAGTCTGTTCATTACATATCCGGAAGTAAGGTCATTAAGAATATCATTAAGACAATCACTCTGACCTTTTGTCAGATTATAAGGTAAGGCCGTGATAAGCCTTGAATATTCTGCTGTCTCTATAAAAGAAAAAGCTGATTCACATTTATTAACCTGTTGTTTTAATATATTAAGCTTGGTAAAGAACTCATAGAATTCGTCAAAAGATAATCTGTCTCTGGCATTCTTAAAATATGTATCATCAATAGGAAAATGAATATCGCTTAAAGCATTGGTAAAAGAAGGTAATCCGGTTTCTTTTAATACCTTTTCATCAAGACTATCTTCAAATGGGCCGTAATCATTAAGTGCTTCGTATACAAACTTGGATATAGTCTTGGAATTAATACCCTTAGTAAGCGAATACACGCTCTGAAGATGTCTTAATCCTTCTATGTATTCGGATACTTTCATGATAACGGGCATCTCTAAGGCGTATTGTCTTCCCTTTCTTTTTACTGTACCTATAAATACCCATTCAGTACCCGGCTTAAGCATGCTTCTTAAATAAGTTACTCTAAAAAAGGCAAGCGACACCTTACCATATACATCAAAACCTGTAACTGTAGTAACCGCATTCTTGGCTGTCTTTTTAAAATAAAAATCATCAGCCATCTTAAGTCTGATAGCTACAGTCTCTCCCTCATTAATCTGGGATACATTTTTAAGCTCGGGTAATTTTTTATAAGTTCTTGGGAAATAATATATAAGATCATATACGGATTCTATATTTAAACGAGCAAAAAGGGATCCGTTTTTATCGCCGATCCCTTTTAAATTCTTGATTGAAATATTTTTAAGCTCGTTAATATCCATATAATTATTCTACAGAAATAATGTAGTAATATATAGGCTGTCCGCCGTTTTGAAGTTCAACTTCGACATCTTCATAAGCTTCTTCAAGTGAAGCCTTAATAGCCTCAGCATCATCTTCTTTTACGTCTTCACCATAGTAGATCGTAATGACAGATGAATCATCATCAACCATCTCAGCTACCATATCTTTGATAACAGTATCTCTGTCAGGACCTACAGAAAGGATACCCTTATCGCCGATACCCATGTAGTCACCCTTCTTAATGGTCTTGTCATCAATCTCAGTATCTCTTACAGCGTATGTAACCTGACCGGTCTTAACACTCTTGGTACCTTCAATCATATTCTCTGTATTATCTTCTACAGAAGATTCGCCCATGTAGTTGATCATAGCGCTGATACCCTGAGGAATGGTTGTAGAAGGAATAACAACTACATTCTTATCCTCTTCAAGGTCTCTGGCCTGATTAGCTGCCATGATAATGTTCTTATTATTAGGTAAGATAAATACATTCTTAGCATTAACTTTAGCGATTGCATTCATCATATCTTCAGTTGAAGGGTTCATTGTCTGACCGCCTTCAATGATATGGTCAACACCGATTGACTTGAATATCTCACAAAGTCCGCCACCGGCAGATACTGCTATAAATCCGAACTCTTTTGCTTCTTCTGTAGTTGCAACTTCTTCATCAGCCTTAACATTCTCAGCACTCTGAGACTTACCTTCTTCAAACTGGATAACTCTCTCGTTATGCTCAAGACGCATATTGTCAACCTTCATATTGGAAAGCTGACCATACTTTAAAGCTCTTTGGAATGCAAGTCCGGGATCGTTGGTATGTACATGAACCTTAACAATCTCATCATCAGCAACAACTACGATACTGTCACCGATTGACTCAAGGAATGATTTAAAATCAATCTCCTGCTTAACATTGAAAGGCTTGTTAAGTAAGATAATAAACTCTGTACAATAACCAAACTTAATCTCACTTGTAGAGAGATTCTCCATGGATGCTGCAGCTCTTTCGCTTTTAGCAGAGTTCTTGGAAGGAATAATAACAGTATCTACTTCCTTACCAAGGAAAGCATCCTGTGCACCATGAAGTACTTCCATAAGGCCCTGTCCACCGGAGTCAACAACTCCAGCCTGCTTAAGAACAGGTAAAAGATCGGGTGTACGAAGCAATACTTCATCACCGTATGCTACAACTTCATTGATAAACTTTTCGAGATCTTTTTCGCCGCCCTTTTGAAGTTCGGCAGCTTTATCATATATACCTGAAGCTACTGTAAGGATTGTACCTTCCTTGGGCTTCATTACAGCCTTGTATGCTGTATTAACAGCACTCTGTAATGCCTCGGTAATGATATTAACATCTAATTCTTTATGCTCAGTGGCTACTTTTGTAAAACCTCTGATTAACTGGGATAAGATAACACCTGAGTTACCTCTTGCTCCACGAAGTGATCCGGATGATATTGCCTTACATACAGCTGCCATCTCAGGATCTGTGAGTGATGACAATTCTCTGTATGCTGACATGATTGTCATCGTCATATTTGTACCTGTATCTCCGTCAGGAACGGGAAATACATTTAATTCATTGATATATTCTTTCTTCTTTTCCAGATTGCATGCTCCGGCCATGAACATCTTGGACAAAAGCTTTGCATCAATTTTAGAAACAGACACTTACTAATCCTCCTTGCCCACGAGAGCGACGCCTTCAACGAATACGTTGACTTTTTCTACATCAAGTCCCGCAAACTGTTCAACTTTGTACTTTACTTCACTCATTACATTGCTTGCTACAGCCTGAATTGATACGCCATAAGCAACGATGATATGAAGATTGATTGATAATTTATTGTTATCAAGAGATACTGATATTCCTTTGCCAAGGCTGTCCTTCTTTAATATGCTGGCAACACCCTCAGCCACATTGATACCTGCCATACCTGCAACGCCATAACAGTCAAGTGCAACGCCACCTGCATATTCAGCAATAACATTATTGTCTATGGCAACATTACCCAAATGTGTATCCAGAGTACCTTTCATTCCTTATCCTCCAATATATTTGATAATAACTCGACTTGATATACAATATCATATAGTATTGAAAACCACAACTATATTTGATGCTTATAAAAATATCTTAAATATCGTATATATCATATGCCGCAAAATCGAATTAATTATATAATAGGTATACTAAAAAATAAACCTTATTCATATAAAGTTAATAAAAATTCCATTTTTTAGAAAAATTTAGTTGCTTTTCAATATCAATTTATGTATAATACATTCGTTGTGGATTGTGGAGAAACGTTCTCCTTATCCTTTTTTGTAAGTTAAGGAGGTGTAAACAATGGCTAAATGCGATATTTGTGATAAAGGCGTTCATTTCGGTAACAACGTAAGCCATTCACACAGACGTTCAAATCATATTTGGAATTCCAATATCAGAACAGTTAAGTGTAAGGTTAACGGTACAACCAAGACAATGCATGTATGTACAAGATGCTTAAAGTCAGGTTTAGTAGAAAGAGCCTAATTATGAAAATATTACCGGACAGAAATGTCCGGTCTTTTTTTTATTCTTAATACAATAAATTACCCGCCACCTCTCGGTGACGGGCTTATTTTTTATCTATTCATCTCAAGATCATGAAGTAATGTCTCGTATTCGCGATTGATATTCTGAAGTGTAACATTATCTCCGTTAAAATTATCCGGATGGAATACCTTGATAAGATCCTTATATCTCTTCTTAAGACCTTTCTCATCGGTAACACCCTTAAAGAAGATTCCCTGCCTATACTCAAGAACAGGAGCATGACGTTGTACTGGTACTCTCTCACGAAGTTTTCTGAACTCTTCTTTTTCCTGATGCAATCTCTGTCTGTCTGCATCAAGCTGTTTGAATCCGGATTCGATAACCATCTGTTTCTTACTTAAGAACGCTTCATCGTACTCAAGTTTCTTTCTGGATTCTTCAAGAGCCTTGTTGACGTCTTCGACTTCTTTTTCGAATTGCTTTCTATCCTTTTCCAGACTTTCTCGCAACTCTTCTATTTTTTTCTTTTCTTCTTCCAGTTCGTTTTTCTCCTGATCGATTCGTATCTTCATATCTTCAATATCAGATTTATCGGTCTTAACACGAACATTTTCTCGAAAGAGCTTAACTTTCAACTCTTCAAGTTCTTCGGGAGAATTGGAATCACGAAGGATTGCAATAAAATTGTCCATACTTAATTATTCTTCTTCATTATCCTTAGGAAAAGCTGTCTCTATAGCATTGGAATCCGTAACGCCATCCTTGTTCTTCTTAACAGCGATACGATCAAGAATATCGGGAACAAGATCAATAATCTTGGTAATGGAATCCTGATTCTTGATATTAACGAGTCTTGTATGACCGTTACTTATAACCAATACAGCGGAAGGAGTCATCTTACCGTTCATAGCACCCATACCGCCGTTCTTCTTATCACCTCTGGCTGCGCCTGCGCCAACTCCAAAAGATACATCTACAAGAGGAACGATAATTGTATCGCCGACTTTGGTGGGTTCTCCAACAACTGTCTTGGTTGACAAAAAGCCATCCATACCTTCCATCAAAGAGCTGATTAATCCATCAAAATTACTTTCTGCCACGAGTCTTTCCTCCTTTTTTTAATCCCCTTCTTATAAGAAATACCATCTTTCTCAGATGCTTATTAGTAAATAATAAGAATGCATAATGTAAAAATACATACATCTGCATATATCCCTTGACATAGCCATCTATCTCAAGAGCTTTGCCATCCCATACGGGAGTAAAATCTATCTCTCTGTTAAAATACCCTCTGGCCATGCATATGTATCTGGAAACCTGACCGGTAACATACGGATCCTCGTCGCCATATACTATGTGCATACGCCACTTTCTTGGGAATATATGCTTGATAAACTTTACTGTAATATTCTTAAATAACTTTAGGGTGGGTGCAAAAGACGGATGATTGATAATCTTCCAAATGAATTTAATCCATTTCTTGGTCTTTTCCCACTGGTCGAGTTTCTCATTAACAAACTCTTTAAAATTATACCACTTTTTCTTGATGTTTAAAACAAAATCTTTTATAGCCTGTATGAATGCGATATTTTTCTCCACGGCATTCATATCATCCATTTCATCAGGAGAGTTAAGATATTCTTCTACTTCATCGTAGGTAATCTCGAATTCCTGCTCATCAGTCTCAGGAATTGTCTCTTCTTCGCCTGTTCCATCCTTGTTTTCGCCGGTATTACCTTCTGAGCCTTCAGTTGTGGTCGAAACTTCTGTCGTTTCTTCTTTTTTGGAAAACTTATCAATTATCTTTTGAACAAGTTCTATAACTTCGGGAATTGTCTTATCCAAGAACTTTATACCGAATATCCTGATAGACAGCCATCCGGCCTTATCCCGATAATAGACTTTGACTCGGAAAATATTAAGAAAGAATGAAACAAGAAAATAACCATATAGCTTTTCCTTGTTAGAACCGCCAATCTTATATCTAAACGGTACAAACATCAATATCACGAAAAGTATTATGGCAAGTAGAATTAATGCTCCGATTACTATGCCTATAATTTTGAGTACACTAAGCATACATCTTACCTCCGGATATACGTAACATCTTGGGTAAGACTTCATCTTCTGAAATCTCAGGAAGCGAAGAAAGATATGCTATATAGTCAAGGTCTTTTACTTTTATCATACAGTTTTCAACCATATGACAAGCAAGAAGTTCGGCTGATTCATAAGTCTCAGCAATACCTACTATAAGAGGCTCTCTCTTTTTATAGTGTTGCTGCAACAGATACATGAACTCCATGAATTCAATTTGAGAATTGTATTCATTGAGAATAAGCACATAAAAAGGATTCGGTATGTATTTTTTTCTCTTTTCTATATGTTCCTTAATGGTCTCGAAATTGTTGTAACCATAATCGTCAACATATATGTAATCCGCAAACTGCATCTATATTCCCTTTTATACTGATTATATAAAGAAAGTATACTATAAAATCATAAAAAAACGAATAGCCAAAGCTATTCGTTTTATATTTTTTATTAACCAAGTTTAGAGATAATCTTTAGAATATTATCCTTATCGAAAGGCTTTGTCACAAATTCACTCGCACCGCTCTTGATAGCTTCGACTACCATGTTCTGCTTACCGACTGCCGTAACCATTACAACCTTGGCATTAGGATCGATCTTTTTAATCTCTTTCAATGCTGCAAGTCCATCAAGAACAGGCATCGTAATATCAAGAGTTACTATATCGGGCTTAAACTCGGAATATTTTTCTACGCCGTCTTGACCGTTTTCTGCTTCAGCAACTATCTCATGTCCGGCTTCTGTCAAATATTCACGTAATATTTTTCTTGATGTTCTTGAATCATCAACTATAAGAATCTTAGACATAATTCACACCCCATTTACTATCAGTCAACCTTAATAAAATCACCAAACCCGGAAATAATATTAAACATCTCGCCCTTAACATATACCGGGAGAACCAATAACTTTCCTGACAAGACACAAGGTTCAACCTTGTAATCAGGGGGGAGCATATCTAAATCCATTACCTTTTCAAGATCTGTTGTGTACATACCATTAACGCAGTTAATGAATTCAGCTACCGCATCAAGTGCATATACATCAACTTCTCCAAATTCCTCATCGCCGAATGTCTCAGCAAGAGGAAGGATTGCATTGCCCTTAGCAATAAAAGCAAGTGTTGCCTTAGAATCGCCATCAATACTCTGCAATGCATAAAAATCCGTATTTACATGATCTGTAAAATATCCTTTGTCAAAGTAGATATCATTATCTACCAATCTAAGGATTGTCTTAACACATACAAGAATATGGTCCATCTGAAGCATATTAACTTCAGGCGGCAAAAAGAGAGGAACAATTCTATCAATATCTCCGCTCTTTAAAGCATCCATATCCGTTAACGAAAAACCTTTTTCATTCTTATATTCGTTAACTTTTGCTTCAACCTCATCAAAGGTCATATATTCATTATCAACAATTGCCTGAACAAAAGAAAGATAAGGATTGACCTGAAGTCCGAGAAGTCTGGATACCTGATCCTCAGTAAGATATCCTTTTTCTACAGCTATATCGCCGAATCTCTTGTTTTTCATGGACTGAAGTTTATTACATTCAGCAGCTTGCTCCTCTGTCATAAGCTTTTCACTGACCGCAATAAGTCCTAGTTTTACTCTGGATTTTTTCTGAGTATCGTATACGTTTTCTAGCTGCTCCTCGGTAAGTACGTTTTTATTTAAAAAATATGAACCTAATAAACGATTTACCATTTTCCCCTCCGAATATAAAAAGACATATTTATTTTACTATAAAGGAGGACAAAAATAAAGCAATTTTTAGTTTACTCCATTTTTCATGTGAAACGCGGTAAAATCTGGGTTTTTGGGCACTTTTTGTCCATCAAAAACGCCCTCAAAATCGTGTGTAATTTGATCAATATCCGGCCCATTTTCATCGGTAAAATAATAGTCAAAAAACTGTATATTATTAGCTTCTAAATCATCTATATACTTATGCAATGAGTTAGGCTTTGAGTTATATATCGTATTAAGGCATAACGAGTCATTGCATCTGATTCTGACAGGAAATTCCACTCCCAAGCGGTCTTTTATATAAGTATATGAGTTTTGTTTAGTCACTACGTTCATTTTGTTGGAATTCTTGCTATTATTCTGTGTCTTTGCACATCTACCGGTTGTCTTGCATACACAATTGGCCGTCTGCATAAGAGGCGCTTTACCGTATATTACTATTCCGGCCTTTTTATAATCTATTCCGTTTATGTCACGTTGACTCAATTCAAAAGGAATCTGAATACTATCAAATAGTTCTGTATTAATGGATGTACTAACAGTATTAAAGTTATAGATACCGTAATCAGCGCATATCTTTTTATCAAAGCAGTTATCTTTTACCAATTTATATGCATCATACTGATTAACAAATACGCCCTTAATTTTGTCGTCTTTAGAAGTGTAATTAATAAGCTTAACGAAATAATCCTTGTTAAGAGATCTGAATATAAATGGTAATCTTACATAATAATCAGCTTTGGTTTCAGGTAATCCTTTTTCGCATAATGAATTATACAAATCATCACCAAGTACGATGCTATCAAAAAAGCCGCTATCAATAACAGATTTCAATTGAACGAAATTGTCAACAAATGCTCGATTAACGGGTTTGTTATAGCTATTTGTCTTTATTGAATCTATATCTGAATTTCTTATATCTATATCTAAATCAGATATTAAATCGTTAAGAGATTTTTTATTGCCATCATTTCTTTTGTTGGCGCCATAAATTGCTTCTTCAACTGCTTTATCCAACTTCTCTATCAATTCGCGTCTTAAGTTATTAAGTAATGAAGCAGGAACAAATCCGTCGTTAGATTCTATAGTCAGGCTATTGATCGCATAATTGGTATTACCAAGCTTTTGAATATGCTTCTTAATATCCTCTTCACTAGTAATCTTATTGGATGCTTTTTCAATGATATCTTCAGATTCAACAGTTTCATATATCGCATTGCCATTAATAGAAAGCGAAGCATTAAGTATAGCCTTAGAATTACTTAATGCACTAATTGACATATCAATCGGTTGCTTTTTTGTGTTATTGACGTACTCTTCCAATATACTATTCTCGATTTCGTCATCAACCTTAAGATAAGCGCCTTTATCTATCGTAACCATCTTGGGAGAAGATACTCTCTCGTAATAACCCGTACCGGTTGATTTTCTCGAATATAACTTTTTAAGAAGTTCTATATCTTCTTTATCAACGCGATATTCAGCCTTTGGATTTTCCAAGTACTTATCTATATATTTTCTATATATGCCGGTAACGCCTGCAGAATATGCAGGACTCTTTAGTCTTCCCTCAATCTTATAAGAATAGATGCCTGCATCAATAAGTTTATCCATAATCTCAATCGTATTCATATCTGCAAGAGAAAGATAATAAGCCTCATTTTTATCTATCACATAAGGTTGTCTGCAAGGTCCTTTACAACGGCCTCTGTTACCTGAATTACCGCCTAAGAACGATGAGAACAAGCACATTCCGGAATATGAATAGCACATGGCTCCATGAATAAAACACTCTGTCTCTATACCGAGTTCAGTTATTCCTTTTATCTCAGGTAAAGTTAATTCTCTGGCAAGAACAACTCTCTTAGCACCCAGATCTCTATAAAATGAAGCGCCCTCTTTACTGGTAATAACGGACTGAGTAGACATATGGATATCAAGACTTGGAAAGCATTCTTTTATATATTTAAAAACTCCGATATCCTGAACTATAACTGCATCTAGACCACTATTATACAGAGGGTATAGGAAATCATAGAGGTTTTCCAATTCCTCATTCTTAGTAAGCGTATTAACAGTTAAGAAAACTTTTCTGTTAAAAAGATGCGCGTATTTAATTGCTGATATTATCTCCTCAGATGTAAAGTTCTTGGCACTTGCTCTGGCACCATACATATTGCCTGCAAGATACACTGCATCTGCACCTGCATTGATAGCGCCAAGAAAAGAACTGTATTCACCTGCCGGAGCCAATAATTCAACCATAAAATCACCTTTAAATTACATCTTGCGGACGTGCGCATATAAAGAAAGCTGTATGATAACCATACAGCTTAAAAATTATTCTCTGTTTTTTAACTGACCTTCAAGGTTTGCTATAGTTATCTCACTTCTTGATAACTCACTCTTGGCATTATCAAGTTTAATCTGTGTAGCGATTAACTCATGCTTGATATTGCAGAGGTCATCATCCTTGGAATGAACTTCTTCTTCCAAAAGTTCGATTCTGTTTTTAGCCTTAAAATAATCATCTGCAAGATTAAGAAGTAAAAGCAGGTTCTGATACTGACCGTTAAGTCTCTTATAAGCATCCTCGCCTTCAAAATCACTGATCTTTGAATTGATATATGAAGCAACTTTCTGCAAATACTCTTCTGATTCGTAACCCGATATATAATATACCTTACCACCAATGATAACTTCTATTTCGCTCTTTCCGGTCATTGCTTATACCCCAAAATATAAAAATATATATGAAATATACATATTCGATAAGCTAAGAATAATGTATGTATTCAACAATAAAAAGTATACAGAATTAGTTATTCCTTTTCAAGTCCAAGATGTGTGTATGATTTGTCCAAAACTACCCTACCTTTAGGGGTTCTCTGGATGAATCCCATCTGCAATAGATAAGGCTCATATACATCCTCAACTGTCTCTGTCTCCTCGCCAAGAGAAGCTGCAATAGTCTCAAGTCCTACAGGGCCGCCCTTGAATCTCGTGATAATGGTCTCAAGATACTTTCTGTCAGTAGCATCAAGACCGAACTTATCGATATCAAGCATATCCAATGACTCATCTGTTACCTTCTTTGTAACAGTTCCGTTATTAGATACAGCAGCGTAGTCTCTTACTCTCTTTAAAAGTCTATTGGCTATACGAGGCGTACCTCTTGATCTGCGGGCAAGTTCCTCTGCAGAATCATAATCAAGAGTAATATCAAGCCTGTTAGCTGAATTGATAATAATCTTACTAAGTTCATCTATCGAATAATACTCCAGCTTATGAATCTCTCCGAATCTGTCACGAAGAGGTGCTGTAAGCATACCGACTCTGGTAGTTGCACCGATTAAAGTAAACTTGGGAAGTTTCATTCTAACACTCTTGGCAGAAGGTCCCTTGCCAATCATTATATCTATGCAATAATCTTCCATTGCTGAATAAAGAACTTCTTCAACAACTCTGTTCAGTCTATGAATCTCATCGATAAATAGGATATCTCCTGGCTTAAGTCCATTAAGAATAGCTGCAATATCTCCGGGTTTCTCGATTGCAGGACCGGATGATATCTTGATATTAACTCCCATCTCATTGGCAAGTATCTGTGCAAGTGTAGTCTTACCAAGTCCGGGAGGGCCATATAACAATATGTGATCGAGTCCTTCACCTCTCATCTTGGCTGCATCAATGGATATGCCAAGAGCGGTCTTAATCTTTTCCTGACCTAGATAATCCTTGAGAGTTGTGGGGCGAAGTCCCTTCTCAATCACCACATCTTCTTTTGTAAGTTTAGTTTCTATCGTTCTACTCATATATTTAAGTCTTTACTAAATGTTAAACCACCAATTTATTATTCTTTTTGCTATTCTCACTATGAATCTTATAAAATTTATTATAAATACAAATATTCTCATTTATGATTTAATGATTTAAGTTTAGATTATATTATTAATTGTCAAAATATACTAATGCCTTTGATAAGAGATCTGAAAGATCTGTATAATCCTTAACTTTTCTAACTGCACT
>JAEEGJ010003624.1_pt1 | contig 57567 bp, 42 predicted proteins | sample 8958761 | NCBI WGS metagenome assembly JAEEGJ01 (sample SAMN16246546, study PRJNA631951) | gut metagenome | biome: gut microbiome; feature: rumen; material: RS-attached | host: Bos | place: Iran: Karaj | collected 2018-10 | reverse complement strand
ATGACGAAGCCGTCTGTGGTGTTGAAAACGAATAGGGCGGCAACGTTGCTTTCCGTTCGATAAGTGGCTGCAAATTGCAAGTCGTTGGTGCCAATGAACTTGGAAGCGATGGATTTGGCTGTCGTTTGGTCGACAGGGGTTGCCATTGAGCATAATGTCAGTCCGAAAATGGCTATGCTGAGTAAATAAATGCGTTTCATAGTATTTGTTGTTTTATATGTTGTCTTTTCAATTCAACTTTTGACCTGAGACGTTGTACCGGTTCCCGTCTTTGATGATTATAATGTGTCCGTTTTCAATCACTTTTTGGACGGATGGTTCGGCGTCTTCCTGGTCGCTGTCGTTTTCGTCGATGCTAAAGTCAGTCTTCACGATAGGGTCTGACCAGATGATTTCAGATTCTACACCGTTGGTATACACTTCGCTGATGCCGAAACGATACGTGCCTGCAAGGGCATCATTCCATGATGAGTCTAGGAATGACGTACCGAGAACTTCGTCGGCAAGCATTACACTATGGCCTTCACTGTCAGCGCGATAAATACGGTAATTTACTATTTGTCCAAAGCGGGTTTTGATTTCATAGATACGAATGCAGTGGTCAAAGGCAATATACATGGCATCTTTCCCGGAGTATTTTCCAGCATAGGCTCCGTTTTCTAAGTTATAATCCCAGTTCGAATTCAGCAAGGGACGGTCAAAAATAGCGTTATTTGTGAGGTCGTAATCAAAGACTCCATTTCCTGTCGACAGCAATAGGTGGGGAGTCCCGTCTCGTGCGGTGAAATACGCTGAACCATGGATATAATCAGAATAATTAGGAATTATAGGGCTGCTTTTGATTCTTTGGCCTTGACGGTTACAGAGTATGGTTTGTTTGACTGTGCCAAGCCAAAAGCCGTCATATTCGGGATCGTAGGCCAATGAATAGAAATAAAAGCCCATATCTGTGCTGTCGATAATCATTTTATTCTTGAGGTCGATAGTATATAATGTACCCAGGCCCGGATAACCACCATTACAATAAAAATTGGATCCATCATAGGCCAAACATAAGGCGTTAAAGTTGTTTTCCAGATTGAACTGCTCAACAAGATCTCCGTCCATGGTGTATTTCCCAAATGCAAAATGAGGAGAGTTCCATTGAGGAAAGTTCCATTCTCCGTAGGTGACATAGATGTGTTCGCCATCGGTGACCACGCCGCTACATACCTCATCGGTTTCGATTTGTTTCAAAAGCTTCCATTCGGTATCTGCAAGGTTCCATGACAGACTTACGCTTGGACTATTCGGGTTGCTTGCCTCGGGAGAGTAACTTGCCGTGATCTGTTCAACTCGAAGGCAAGAGAAATAGGCTTCAATATTGAGGCTGTCTGCTTCTACAACAAAGGTGTAGGATGGTGTGTAAGATACGGTTTGCCCGTTTATTTTCCAATAAATAAATACATAATCCTCTGTGGGTATTGCTGTTAGTGTGCATGAATCTCCGAAATGATACTCACCAACACCTTCAATGGTGCCTGCCATAGCAGGATAGGCTGTTGCGACAACCACACATGGCTCGAAATGGGCTTCAACGTTGACGCTGTCTGCTTCTACAACAAAGGTGTAGGAAGATGTGTTGGATACGGTTTGACCGTTTATTTTCCAATAATTAAATTCATAACCCTCTGTGGGCGTTGCTGTCAGTGTGCATGGATCTCCGACATGATACTCACCAGCGCCTTCAATGATGCCTGCCATAGCAGGATAGGCTGTTGTGACAACCACACATGGCTCGTATTGTGGATAGATGTCGAGGATGGCAAAATTGTTTTCATTAAAGCTAGTTCCAATCGGATTCAAGTGCCCTAAGGCAAAATAGCCGTTGGCATGGCCCCACCCCCAATTAAAATGCAAAAGGTCATTGTCGTCGTAGCCGTCGCAGACGAAAGCGTGGCTGCCAATACTGCCCTTCCCTTTATAGTATATGGGTTGTTGCAGGTCGAGGCAGGCCTTCAATATGGACATCCATTCTTCGTCTGTGTAATCGCTACGTTTTTCGATATGGAGACGCCTTGAATAACTGAAATAGCGGTAAAGAGCCTCGGGGACATCACCTGATTCGGCACTAGAACCGTTGGTGGTATAATTCATATCTACCGAGATGCCGCAATGATACAGCAATGTCGCCACCGCCTCGATTTCGGTTTGGCTTGAGGCTTCGGTCAGCGAATCGGGCATATGGTTCCAGTCGTAGGTGGTGTTGCCGAAGTCAGCTGAAAGTTGAACTCCTAGGTTGGTATAGGAGTGTGACCCCCAACCGGTTTCCGGATATCTCCAATAGTGCATAATTTGTCCCATGGCCACTGCTACACAGCCTGTTTCGGCATGGCCGCAAGGAGTGTGTTCTATGGAAGGGCATAGGTTGTTATAGAGGCAGCCCTGTTCCCAATTCTCTTTCAGCAAAGGTTGAACGGATTGGGCATTTCTTTGCTCATTGAGCCGACCAGTAGTTTTTACCAATTCCCATTGCCTTGCCGTGACTTCATCTGCTTCGATATGGTTCTCAATTCCGTATTGTATCCTTGCCACAAAGTCTTGAAGATATTCTTCCATTTGCACAGGGACATCATTAGGGTCAAAACAGCCTTCATGGGAATAGCCGATGATGGGTGTCTCGCAGTCGTCGGCCGAAACGATGACAAAGCCGTCCGTGGTATTGAAAACGAATAGGGCGGCAACGTTGCTTTCCGTTCGATAGGTAGCTGCGAGTTGCATTTCGTCGGTTCCCATGAACTTGGAAGCGATGGCTTTGGCAGTTGTCTGGTCTACGGGGGTTGCCATTGAGCAAAGACAGAGCCCAAAAATGGCAATGCTGAGTATAATGATGCGTTTCATGGTATTTGTTGTTTTATATGTTGTCTTTTCAATTCAACTTTTGACCCGACACGTTGTACCGCTTCCCGTCCTTTATGATGACGATATGCCCGTCTTCGATCACTTTCTGGATTGATGGCTCAGCGTCTTCTTGGCCGCTTTCGTTCTCATTGATGCCATGGCCAGTCTTTACGATGGTGTCGGACCAGATGATGTCCGACTCGGTACCTTCGAAAAACACCGAGCTTGCTCCGTATCGGTACGAACCGGGACTGATGCTGTTCCAGGTGGTGTCGACAAATTGGGACTTCGTGAACTCGTCGGCTAGCATCACGATGTTTCCTAGACTGTCAGAGCGGTATATTCGGTAGTACATGACCTTAGTGAAAACATCCCCAATCTCGTAGATTTTGACCGTAGGTGGGCGGTTGTATTTGTTGCAAACGAAAACAGCGTCTTTCCCTTCGTATTGTCCTATCGAAATGATGCTGTGGCTTGAGCCATGGCCGATGTCAACGATGTTAAGGGTGTCCATCACATCGCGATCGATGTTGTAGTCGTATAACCATCCATTATAGTTGCTTGCCAGTAGATGCCGGTTGTGGTCAGATCCGTCGATCAGTCCTGCACTGTGGACACTGAATGGTGTCGATGGTCCAATCTTGATGATTTGACATTCACGATTTATCAGGAAGTATGTTTGCGCAGATATGGTATTTGTGGTACCTGCAATCCAAAAAGCATCTCTTATGGAGTCATAGACAATTGGACTGGCCATTGAACTGGCATGTATTGGTAAAGTGGAGGTGTTGATTAATTGTTGGCTCTTAAGATCTAAGGTGTAGAAGGTGCGTTGGTTCTGGCCGATACCGTAAAAGTAAGTGCCGTCATAAGTGATGCCAGTGAGATAATCGCCGCCTGGCACATTGAAGTTCACAGTGAAGTTCTCGATGAATTCCCCGTCCAAAGTATATTTGCTGAACTTGTAGCCGGCGGAATTCCAATTGTAGAAAACGTAGATAAACTCTCCGTCGGAAATGGCGCCAGCCCCGTTGTCGATTTCAATCCGCTTCATCAAAGGCCAGGATAAGCCGTCTCCTCTTTCAAAAGAAAGGTCGATAATGGGATTGTTGAAATTGCTTGACTCGTCTTCCAGGCTTGCAGTGATGCTTGTGGCAGGTCTTAGGGTGAAGTAGGCCTCGATGCCGTTGATGTCGTCCACGACGTGCATGGAATAGGTGGTGTCGAAGGAAACGAAGGCTCCGTTTTTTCTCCAGTGGTAAAACTCGTAGTCATCTTCTGGTACGGCAGTCAGTGTGCAATCTTCGTGAATGAGGTAGCCGCCTATGCCTTCGATGTGTCCGCTCGAAGGAGGAAAAATTGTTGCGGAGACTTGATACAAGGTAAGGTCGGGGACAATGTCGAGGATGGCGAAACAGGATGTGTTGAAGCTATAGCCGATAGGGTTTAGGTTGCCCAAAGCGAAATAGCCGTTGGCGCGGCCCCATCCCCAGTTGAAATGCAGCAAGTCGTTGTTGTCGTAGCCATCGCATACGAAGGCGTGTCTGCCTTGGTCGCCACCACCAGAATAATACACGGGATGCCGTAAATCGAGGTTACTCTTCAACAAAGCCATCCATTCTTCATTGTCGTAGTTTTTTTGTTTTTCAATGTGGATGCATCTTGAATATTTGAAATAGTTTGTCAAAGCATCGGGAACGATTTCGGAGTCGGCACCAGATCCGTTGGCGGTATAACTCATGTCTACCGAGATTCCGCAATGATACAGCAATGTCGCCACTGCCTCGATTTCGGTTTGGCTTGAGGCTTCGGTCAGCGAATCGGGCATGTGATCCCAGTTGTAAGTGGTGTTGCCGAAATCAGCTGAAACCAGAACACCTAAATTATAATAGGAGTGCGCCCCCCATCCGGTTTCTGGATATCTCCAATAATGCATGATTTGTCCCATAGCCACTGCCACGCAGCCCACTTCGGCATGGCCGCAAGGCACTTTCCCCATCTCGGGACAGAGGCTGTTGTAAAGACATCCCTGCTCCCACATCTCGGCCAATAGGGGTTCAACGGCTTTGGCGGATTTGCTTTCGTTAAGTTTGCCAGTGGATTTAACCAGTTCCCATTGTCTTGTCGTGACTTCATCTGCTTCGACATGGTTCTCGATTCCGTATTGGATTCTAGCCACAAAGTCTTGAAGGTAGTCTTCCATTTGCACGGGGACGTTGTTCGGGTCGAAGCGGCCTTCATGGGAGTAGCCTAGGATGGGTGTCTCACAGTCGTCGGCTGAAACAATGACAAATCCGTCCGTGGTGTTGAAAACGTATAGGGCGGCAAGGTTGCTTTTCGTTCGATAGCTGGCTGCAAGCTGCAAGTCATTGGTGCCTATGAACTTGGAAGCAACAAATTGTGCCGTTTGCAGGTCAACGGGATGGGCGGTTGAGGAAAGATGCAACCCGATAATAGCGATGCTTAGTAAAAGAGTTTGTATCAGTTTATTCATATTGTAAGTCGTTTCGGATGCAAAAATAGATGCTTTATTTTAAAAAAGCAAGTTTTTTTGAAAAAGCGGCTGTTAGAGCTTCATCGTTAAACTGATGCGGTTTCTGTTCACATCCACTTCCAAAACCTTCACGCGAACTTTTTGATTTAGGTGCACCACCTCGTTCGGGTCTTTGATGTAATGGTCGGCCATCTGGCTGATGTGGACGAGGCCGTCCTGATGCACGCCGATGTCGACAAAGGCACCGAAGGCGGTGATGTTGGTTACGATGCCGTTGAGGGTCATACCAACGCGCAAGTCGTTAATGGTACGGATGTTCTTGTCGAACTCAAAGGTCTCGAAGGTCTTGCGCGGGTCGCGGCCAGGCTTGTCTAATTCGGTGAGTATGTCGTTGATGGTCTCAAGGCCAAACTGCTCCTCTAAAAAGTCTTTCGGGTTGATCTTCGCGATGAGTTCTTTGTTGCCGATGAGGTCTTTCACCTTCACATCCAGTTTCTTGGCCATCTTCTCCACGATGTGATAGCTCTCGGGGTGGACGGCACTTTGGTCCAAGGGATTGTCGCCATTGTGAATACGCAGGAAGCCGGCGCACTGCTCGAAAGCCTTGTCGCCGAGGCGCGGCACCTCCCTAAGTTGCTTACGGCTCTTGAAGCCACCGTTTTCTTCTCGGTAGGTGATGATGTTGGAAGCCAACGCAGGGCCGACGCCACTCACATAAGATAGTAGCTGTTGGCTGGCGGTGTTGAGTTCCACGCCGACGGCGTTTACGCAACTCTCCACGGTCTGGTCGAGGCTTTCGCCGAGTTTCTTCTGGTCTACATCGTGCTGGTACTGTCCCACGCCGATGCTCTTCGGGTCGATCTTCACCAACTCGGCCAGCGGGTCCATCAGTCGGCGACCGATGCTCACTGCACCACGCACGGTGATGTCGTAGTCGGGGAACTCATCGCGGGCGATCTTCGAGGCGGAATACACCGAGGCACCGCTTTCGCTCACCATCACGGCCATCAGGTCGCGGTCGAACTTAATGCTGCGGATGAAATCCTCGGTCTCGCGTCCCGCCGTGCCGTTACCGATGGCGATGACCTTGATGCGATAGGCATCCACGAGGCTCTTGATTTTGCGCGTCGCGCCCACCGTGTCCGACTTGGGTGGATGAGGATAGATGGTCTCATTGTGGAGCAAGGCACCCGTCTCGCTCAGGACCACCACTTTACAGCCCGTCCTAAATCCCGGGTCGATGGCCAACACGCGCTTCTGACCCATTGGGGCGGCGAGGAGTAGCTGTTTTAGGTTCTCGGCGAAGACGCGGATGGCGGTCTCGTCGGCCTTCTCCTTATAATAATTGCGGATCTCGGTCTCAATGCTCGGCTCTAAGAGGCGTTTCCACGAGTCGGCGATGGCCTCGCGCACGAGTTCGGAGGAGGCGTTGTCGTTCTTCAAGAAGATGCTCTCCAACGAGCCCAGCACAAAGTCGTCATCTACCTTGATTTTCACCTTCAGCATGCCTTCTTCCTCGGCGCGGAACAGGGCCAACAGACGGTGCGAAGGTGCCTGCGAAATCGGCTCGCGGAAATCGAAATACTGCTGATAGGTCTTGCCTTCGTCCTCCTTGCCTTTGACGACGGTGGAGCTGATATCGCCCTGCATATGGAAGATCTTGCGGATGCGGTTGCGCCCGTTGATGTTCTCTGAAACCCATTCCGCCATGATGTCTTTCGCGCCTTGCAGGGCTCCCTCCACATCATTGACGCCTTTGCTGGCATTGACATATCGCGCGGCGAGGCGGTCGACGAAGTCCACATTCTGCGCCATGATTTGGGCGGCCAGCGGCTCCAACCCTTTTTCGCGGGCGATAGCGGCGCGGGTTCGGCGTTTGGGCTTGTAAGGGAGATAGAGGTCTTCCACCTCTTGTAGGGTCTTGGCGTTCAGTATCTTCAGCTCCAGTTCGGGCGTAAGTTTCTCCTGCTCGCGGATGGAAGCGATGACGCTCTCCTTGCGCTTTTGCAGTTCGATGAGTTGCTCTAAGCGTTTCTGCACGGCAGCCACATTCTCTTCGTTCATCGTACCCGTCATTTCTTTGCGGTAGCGGGCGATGAATGGGATGGTGGCGCCTTCGTCCAAGAGTCGTATGACATTGGCGACATGATGCGAGGTCAGGTTGAGTTCCTGCGCGATTTGCGGAGCAAAGTTTATATCTATCGTTTTTTCCATTGGCTCAAAAATTGAAGCGACAAATATACGGAATTCCTTTGAAAATAAGGCCTGTTTTTCAATTTCCATATTCAGATATTGTTTTTAGTTTCTATTTCCATGTTCGGATATTGTTTTTTGCGAGAAAATCCATATTGGAATATTGTTTTTCACTATTTTTGCACAAAATTGTAACCATCATGTCCATATTACTCTTTCTCTTCGGATTGCTGGCAGGCTGTCTTTTTGCAGTCATTGTCGGATTGATTGGCTCGCATCGTCGCATTGGTTTCGGATGGGCTTTTCTGCTCTCCGTGGTGACCTCACCCATCATTGGCCTCATCGTGACGCTGTGTACGTCGAAGCTGGAAACCAAAGAACGCAAATGGGGCTGTCTGGGTACGCTTATCGGCATTGTTATGTTGGTGGTTCTCATTGTGTTGGTGTTTATGTTTTTGCCAGAATTGTATGATCAATTGCAGTCGTGGTTTTAATCTTTGAGATGCTATGATAAAGAACCTCATTTTTGATTATGGCGGCGTGCTCCTCGATTGGAATCCGCATTATCTCTATGACCCGTATTTCGGCGATGTGGACAAGGCCGAATGGTTCCTCACGAACATCTGCACCTACGAGTGGAACGCCCAGCACGACAACGGCAAACCCATTGCGGAAGGCACAGCAGAACTTATCGCTGAGCATCCCGAGTGGAAAAAGGAAATCGAGCTGTATTACGGCGAGTTCATGAAGATGATGGGTGGACAGATTGCAGGCATGGAGGAGTATATCAAGGAACTGAAAGCCAAAGGTTTCCGTGTGTTTGGGTTGTCCAACTGGTCGGAGGAGACCTTCGCTCTGGTGCGACCTGTCTATCCTGTCCTCAACCTCATGGAGGACATGGTGATTTCGGGCATCGAGCGGGTGATGAAGCCCGACCCGAGGATTTTCCAACTGGCCTTGCAACGCTTCGGCATCAAGGCCGAGGAGACGGCTTTCATCGATGACAACCCGAATAATGTTGCAGCCGCGAATGCCTTGGGAATCAAGGGGATATTGTTTGAGTCGAAGGAACAACTGGAAAGGACACTGAACAATTTGTAATTGTGGGTTTTGTGATAACAACTCTACAATAGCATCGCCATATAAAGCGGAAGGTAAAGGATACCATCTTTTTCAAAGACATTGGACTTGCAAAAGACAATAGACCTTCCAATTCTCTCTTGATACAATCTGACGGCTGCATCAAGTGAGGCATGTCGGGTGAAATCATCACCTGATTTGACTTCAACAATGCTTATGGCATTATTCTCTTCGATGATGAAATCGAGTTCTTGCTTGCTCTTTCGGTCGTAATAGTGCAAGGGGATGCCGTTGGCCGACAATGCGCAGGCCACAAAATTCTCGGTCAGTGCTCCTTCATTGACATCAATTGCCCCGTTCATCACATTGAATTGTAATCCTTTGAGCAACAATCGACTGAGCAATCCAGTATCGACCATGTAAAGTTTGTAGAGTTTACGGTTTTCTTTTGCTTCAAAAGGTAGTTCAAAGGCGGAAGTGTTGAAGGAATAGTAAGCAATGCCCGCATCGATGAGCCATTGCGTCGGGTCTTCGTATTTTCTGCGCGACGCGCCTTGCTCGATGTCGGCGAGGACAAAGCGTTTGTCCTGTTTGCCCAATTCGGAAGGGATGGCGTCGAAAATACGTTTCACGAGGGTCTGCGCCTTGCCCGCGTATTTTGTGATGTCAGCCCGATAAGTGGTCAGAATGGAACGCTGCACGTCTGTCGTCAGCCTGAAATCATCGTTGTCCACGTAGGTTTGCACAACCTCTGGCATTCCTCCAACCACAAGAAATTCACGGAAATATTTGAAGAGTTGGTTGTGGATGAACTCGGGTAGGGGCTGTTGGGTCTCGTATGAATGTCGCATCAGTTGAACGGTTTCCTCTCCAATACCTTTCGCCCATAGAAATTCTTCAAAATCAAGGGGAAACATGGTGTATTCTTGTTCAAATCCGACAGGATAGGATGGCACTTCTTTGTAATTGATGCCCAACAATGAACCCGATTCGATAAAGTCGTAACGATGTTCTTCAACCAGAAACTTGATGGCGGTACGGGCGTTGGGGCACTCTTGGATTTCGTCAAAGAAGACCAAAGTCTGACCTTCGATGAAAGGTCCGAAACCCATGGCGGAAAGGTTGGCCACGATGGTGCTGGTGTCGAGGTCACCGTCAAAAGCTTGCCGTGCAACGGGGCGTTTCACGAAATTGACTTCTACAAAATGTTTGTAATGTTGACGGGCGAACTCCCTAATGGCGGTTGTTTTTCCGACTTGACGCGCTCCAGTTACTAAAGCAGCTTTCTTATGCGTTGATTTATACCAATTTTCGAGGTTTCTTATGGCCTTTCTTTTAAGCATTTTTGCAACTTTTTTCCACTAATTACGATGCAAAATTACAACTTTTTTCCACTATTTCAATACCTTTTTTGCAACTTTTTTCCAACTCCTCAAAGATTTCGTTGTTTATATTGTTTTTAATTCATAATTTTGCACAAATTCAAGCAGCATGAAAATCCTTTCAGTACCTCAAATCCGCGAAGCGGACAAATACACGATAGAGAACGAACCTATTGAGTCCGTCGACTTGATGGAGCGCGCCGCCACCAAGGTCTTTGAGTGGCTCTATCGTCGCACACCGCGCGAGAAGACCATCAAGATTTTCTGCGGCATGGGCAACAACGGCGGCGACGGTCTCGTGGTGGCCCGACTGCTCAACGAGCAAGAGATTGTCCCGCAGGTGTTTATGGTGCGCTACTCTGATAAGATGAGCCACGACTGCGAGGTGAACTACTACCGCCTGATGAACGAGACCAAGGTGCCGATGTTCGACATCCTCAGCGAGGACGACTTCCCGAAAGTCGATGCCAACGACGTGGTGGTCGACGCCATCTTCGGTTCGGGCCTCAACCGTCCGCCGCAGGGCATGACCGCCGACCTCATCGCCTACCTCAACCAGACCAAGGCCATACGCGTCGCCATCGATATCCCCTCGGGCCTCTTCGCCGACCAGCCCAGCGCCTTGGGCTTCATCTTCAAGGCCGACTACACGCTGACCTTCCAAAATCCCAAGTTGGCTTTCCTATTGCCCGAAAATGATCCATACGTGGGCCGATTCGAGGTCTTGGACATCGGCCTGCACCCGCGCTATCTGGAAGAGGTGGAGACCAACAACCTGCTGACCGTCAAAGCGATGGTGAAGCCGATACTGCACAACCGCACAAAATACTCCCACAAAGGCACTTACGGTCACGCCCTGCTCATTGCCGGCTCCGAAGGCAAGACGGGTGCGGCCTTGCTTGGCGCGAAGGCTTGTCTGCGCACAGGTGTAGGGCTGCTGAGCGTCCACCTGCCCAAGATGGCCCAACTGCCTTTGCAGACCGCCATCCCAGAGGCGATGATTGACCCCGACGAGTCTGAGACCTGCTTCTCGATGTTCGGGCATCTGGATGCTTTCGATGCTGTGGGTGTAGGTCCAGGCTTGGGCAAGGCCGACGACACCGAACGCGCCTTGAAACGCCTCATCCAAGAGGTGCAGGTGCCGCTTGTGATGGATGCCGATGCCTTGAACATCCTTTCCGACAACCCCACATGGTTGCCCTTCCTGCCTGCCAAGACCATCCTGACGCCGCATCCGAAGGAGTTTGAGCGTTTGGTGGGGAAGACCTCGACCTCGTTCGAGCGTCTTGAGAAGCAGCGTGAACTGGCTACCAAATACAACCTTGTCGTCATCGTGAAAGGCGCGCATACCACCGTCGCGATGCCTAACGGCACGATGTTCTTCAACACCACGGGCAACCCAGGCATGGCCACGGCGGGCAGCGGCGATGTGCTGACGGGCATCATTCTCTCACTGCTGGCGCAACGCTATTCGCCCGAGGAAGCTGCCGTATTGGGTGTGTATCTCCACGGCCTCGCCGGCGACCTTGCCGCTGACGAGATAGGGCAGGAGGCGTTGATTGCTTCCGACATCACGGAGCATTTGGGCAAGGCGTTTTTGATGCTTCGTGCTAGATAGGTTCGGCCATCAGAAATCGAAAAAAAACTTTTGATAATTGATTTTTTTCCTATCTTTGTCGGTGAAACAAAGCAACTAACACGCAATTAACTTATTATACACTATCAAATTCACAGCCTATGAAAAAGAATTTTCTTAGACCTTGCATGCTAGTGCTCGCTATAGTTGCAGCATTGCTCTTTGCTGGATGCCATTTTAGAGGCAAAAGTGTATTCCACAGTGAAAACTACGATGTCAAATTGCCGGCAGGAACCGAGGATCTTAGGTGCCGACCAGCGACAGACGAGCAAATGGAAAAACTGGAGTCGTTAGGCTACCAGTTCCTTACACCACCTATTTGTGTGGCCGCGAAAGACAAAGAACACCTTAACCTGAAACAATTGGCTACCGTCAGATTTGCCATTCCCAAAGACTTCCCTAAAGAAGAATACTACAAATTGATGGGTGTCATCGTCAACTCCGAAGGTCCCGTGTACATGATCCCCGATCCCGACGCTTTGCAGCAGGGCGTCGTTTCGTTTGAGACCAGCCATTTCTCCTTTAGCGGAGTGTTAACGCCTGAAGACTCGGTGCGCCGTAAGGAATTCATCAAGCGCACTGCTGCCAACGGATGGCAGACCGGTATCTGCAACGCCGACCTGGAAAAGACATTGAAGGAGAAACTCATTGAGGCCGCCGATGACATGGGCCTTGGAGAGAACGACCTCTTGGGCATCGCCGCACGCGAGGTGCTGGCCGACAATAGTTTGGTGAAAGATGCCATAAGCCTGATTGATGGCAAGGAACCAGCGGACTTGATTTCTGAGAAGCTCGCAGCGGAGGTCAAGGCCAGGACACTCGGCTATTTCTTTGGCAAACTCAAAAAGAATCCCAATGACGAAAAAGTGAAAGAATTTCTTGAGACGCATCTTACCGTCAAAAATGCTGAGAACTGGGCCAAGCAGTTGGGCGAAGGCAAGCACCCCGTTGTTATCGGTTATGAATATGCCCATGGATTTGCAGTGGAAGGGCTAAAGGACTTTTCGATTAAGGTATGCCCTTATGTGAAGACGGTACAGGCCACCGCAAAAACGATGGAAATCCTAAAGAAATTCTGGTCCAATAACCAAATGAATGAATTGTTTGAGTGGTACGAGAAACATGCCGATGCCGACGGGAAGATGAAAAACAGCCTTTGGGATATATTGGACACGAAACTCGCCGCACCCAAGGCCAATTTTGGCATGTCCTCGTATGAGATCCGTAAGATGTTTGAAGACCGTATTGCCCATAGAAACGAGATTGCAAAGAAGGAACGCCAACTCGAAAAGATGATCACGTTGTGGGAGAACAACTATTGGATGCTGCAATCCAATGCGTTCAAGCACACCGACTATGTCCAGCGTTTGACGATGATACACAACCTGATGGAGAGATTCCGTAAGGAGTTGGTGAAAAACGGCAACATCCCCAACAGAAGGGCCGGCGTGACCGTTGACGAACTCCTATGCGAAATCGTGGAGAAATACCTTGAATGTTTCCCCGACCAGAAGAAGTTCTATGAATGGATTGCCAAGAAAGGCTACGGAGAGAACAAGTACCAGAAAACCATGGATGCCATTGAGATGAAGGTTTCGGAAAAGGAGCAGCTTCAGGAAGAAAACCAGATCGAGGAAAATGGGACGACTAATGAAGTGTCGAGTAAGATGGCTACAAGAAAGTATACTATAATTTACTGCCCACCCCCTCCGCCGCACACTTTGGTTGGCCCTGATCCTGAAGATGAATGAATTGGTAAGCGAAGAAAGCTTCCTGAGAGGCATTGGGAGTTATCGCAAGGCAAGTGGAAAAATGCTAATTTTGCGGCATGATTAAAACCACTATCACTAACAAAGAAATTTGGCGTATCGCATACCCCATCATGCTGGGTAACCTTGCGCAGACCATCATCACCTTCACCGACACTGCTTTCTTGGGTCACCTTGGTGCCAATGAGTTGAGTGGCTCCATGATGGCGGGTCTGTATTACTTCGTCTTCACCACCTTGGCGATGGGCTTTGCCGTGGGCATACAGATTTTCATTGCGCGGCGTTACGGCGAGGGCGACTACAAGCGCATCGGTGTGGTGTTTCAGCATGGAGCCACGTTTGTGTTGGGCTTGGGCATTCTTCTGTTCTGCATCTTGTTCTTCTTCAGCCACAGGCTGTTGCATGTCATCATCGAGTCGGAGAACATCTATGTGGCGGCAGATGAATACCTGCGTTTCAGGCAGTTCGGCATCTTCTTCGTGGTGTTCAACTTCCTGTTCCGCTCCTTCTATGTCGGCATCAGTAGCACGCGCGTCATCACTTATTCGACGCTCATCATGGCTGTGGTTAACATCTTCTTCGACTGGGCCTTGATCTTCGGCAATGCTGGCCTACCCGAAATGGGTATCGGCGGCGCGGCCTTGGCCTCACTGCTGGCCGAAATCACGGCATTCTGTTTCTTCTGGATCTTCACTTACGTCAAGATACCGCATGAGGAATATGGCATGTTTCACTGGCATAAGTTGGAGCCGCAGCTGCTGGGCGACATCCTCAAAGTGGCCTTCCCGAGCATGATACAGCGTCTGTTCTCATTTGGTGCCTGGTTCATCTTCTTCGTCATGATCGAAAAGATGGGGGAGATGGCCATCGGGGTCTCGTCTGTGGTGCGCAGCACCTATATGATTCTCATCATCCCTGGCATCGCCTTTGCCTCGACAGCCAACACCTTGACGAGTCGCATTATCGGTGAAGGCAAAAGCAACGAGGTGATGTCGACCGTATGGAAAGTGGTGAAAAACAGTTTCTTGTGTTCGGTGGTATTGGTCGCAGCTGTGGCGATTATCCCGCAATTGGTACTTCAGATTTACACCGATAATGTGGCCTTGGCGCAGGCAGCCATTCCTTCGGTCTATGTAATTTGTGTCGCCACGCTGTTGGGAGCCTTCTCCATGACCTTCTTCGAGGCCGTCTCGGGCACGGGCAATACCACGGCGGCCATGGCCTTGGAGTTCGGCATCCTCATCATTTACATTGTCTATGTCTTCCTGATGTCGAAGACCTCCACAATCGCTGGTGTTTGGACCGCCGAGTGGGTCTACAACATCCTCATCGGCCTGATTTCGCTGGTTTACATCTGGAAGGCGGACTGGGGAAGGAAGCGGATTTGAGGTTGGTTTTACGGAGGTTGAAACCTCCGATGAATTAGGGTCGTCCCTTCGGGACTTTGCTTCACGTTATAGGTTGCGATTTTAAGTTTGTTTATGTATCTTTGCAGAATCTAATCAGACTTAATTTTAGTATTATGAAGCAAAAACTTGTAGTCTTTAGTGGCGCGGGTATCAGTGCCGAGAGTGGAATCCCCACCTTCCGCGACAAAAATGGGGTGTGGGGTAAGTATGATGCCATGAAGTTGGCCAGCGTGGAAGGTTTTGAGGAAGACCCTCAAGCGGTGCTTGATTTCTATAATGCCCGTCGGAAAAACTTGTTGGAGGTGGAGCCGAACCATGCCCATAGGGTTTTGGCTGATTTGGAAAGGCAATACGATGTGACCATCATCACGCAAAATGTAGATAACTTGCACGAGCGTGCCGGAAGCAGCAAGGTCATCCATCTTCATGGGGAATTAAGTAAAGTGACTTCTTCGCGCAATCGTCTCGACTCAAATTGTATCAAGGAATATCCGCTTGATGTTCCTATCCGATTAGGCGACAAAGCCGCTGATGGTTCACAACTCAGACCTTATATTGTTTGGTTTGGGGAATATGTCGACGATTTGGATTTGGCAGAGTATTTGGTGAAAATGGCGGACATTTTTGTTGTCATCGGCACATCGTTGGTGGTGTATCCGGCGGCGGGGTTGGTAGACTATGCCCCGCTTGAGGTTCCTAAGTTTCTGATAGACCCGGGCGAGATGAAGCAAGGGTTGCCTTTTGGTTTTGAGCATATCAAGGCAAAAGCGGTGGAAGGCGTGGATGTGCTGGTGAGAAGGTTGGAGGAGATGGGGAAATAGTTTGTTTTGTTGTATTTTCCTTAATCTGTCTCAAACGCATACTGCTCATCATATTCAACACCTGACTCGTCCAAGAGGTGCTTGTATTCGTCTCTCCAGTCTGTGCGGTGATGGTGCTCCGCTTGTGTTTGGATGTAGCGCATCTATGGCTCAAAGTTTCTTATCTCAGCCGCACCCAAACCACAACGGGCCGGTGGTCGGAGACCTCGGGCTCGTTGAGGACATGGGATTCTAGGGCCTCTGCACGGCCGCCGAAAGCGGCGACATAGTCGATGCATTCTGTCGGCGCGTCGGCAGGGTAGGTGGCTTTGCTGGCGGTAAGCACGGTGAAATACTGCCTCAGCGCAGCTAGTAGCACCGAGTCAGGACCGTCGTTCCAGTCGCCGGCAAGGAGGAAAGGCTTCTGCCACCGTTGGGCTTCTTCCACGATGAGTTGGACTGATGCCAAGCGCTGCTCCTCCTCGAGGTCGAGGTGGGTGCAGGCGATGACATAGTCTGGCAGTTCCACCACCAACAGCACACGAGGCTCCTCGCCAGGCAAGGGGATACGTCTCGTGCTCAAGGGGGGCTCATGGGCGAGGACGCCCACGCCATACTTGCCTCCGTCGAAATCGATGGCGGCTCCAAAGACAGGATGATACTGCGTGCGGCTGGCCAACTCACCCAACTGGTCAAGCTGTCCGCTTCGGCCGGTCATGCTGTCCAGCTCCTGGAGGGCCACCACATCGGGCTGCTGCCGCATGATCACGGCTGCTGTACGGTCATAGTCCAGAACAAGATCCATGCCCGCGCAATGGCGCACGTTGTACGTCATCACTTGTAGCTGCCGGTTCTGTCCGATAGAGGCCAATGCCATGCACAGTAGCAAAACGACTAAAACGACTCTCTGTCTTTTCATGGAGGATGGTTTTTTCTGCGTCAAAAATACAAAAATACTATTTAATGAAGCACATCTCTGTTTTCTGTAAAAAACAATACTATTTTCTTAATCGTTGTAAACCAATGATATATCCGACAACAAACGACAACAAACGACTACTGTCGACAACAAACGTTTGTTCAACGGTTTACTCTTGACATTCTTCTTTACTTTGCAGCATGAAAATTAATTCACCGCATAATATCCTCACCATGTCAAAAATTACTATCTTTGTCCCTTTATTAATGTATCACGTGAAGCGGTCCCTGAGCTTGTCGAAGGGCCGCGTCAACAATCTTGAATCTTTGAATTTTAAATCTTAAATCTTTAAATACTAACTACTTAAAAACCCCACAATCATGACTACAGAAAAAACACAAGAAGAAGCTGCAAAACTGAGGCAGGAGAAACTGAAGGCTTTGGAAGCCACGTTAGGTAACATTGAGAAAAGCTTTGGCAAGGGAAGCATCATGCGTCTGGGCGCCGAGGCTGAGAAGATGGAGAGCATCTCGACTGGCTCCATCGGACTGGACTACGCCCTCGGTGTGGGTGGCCTGCCAAAAGGCCGCATCACAGAGATCTATGGCCCTGAGAGCTCGGGTAAGACTACGTTGGCATTGCATGTCATCGCCGAGGCCCAGAAGAAGGGTGGTATCGCCGCCTTCATCGACGCGGAGCATGCCTTCGACCGTTTCTATGCCGCCAAACTCGGTGTGGACGTGGAGAACCTCCTCATCTCACAACCCGACTATGGGGAGCAAGCCCTCGAAATCGCGGAGAACCTCATCCGTTCTGGTGCCATCGACGTCATCGTCGTCGACTCCGTCGCCGCCTTGACGCCCAAGAGCGAGATTGAAGGCGAGATGGGTGACAGCAAGATGGGTCTCCAAGCCCGCCTGATGAGTCAGGCCATGCGTAAGCTCACCGCCACCATCAACAAGACGGGCTGCGTCTGCATCTTCATCAACCAGCTGCGTGAGAAGATAGGCGTGATGTTCGGTAACCCCGAAACCACCACAGGTGGCAATGCCTTGAAGTTCTACAGCTCCGTGCGCATCGACATCCGCAAAATCAGTCAGATCAAGGACGGCGAGAATGTGCAAGGTAGCCGCGTCAAGGTGAAGGTTGTCAAGAACAAGGTGGCTCCTCCGTTCCGCAAGGCTGAATTCGATATCCTCTATGGTGAGGGCATCTCTCGCTCTGGTGAAATCGTCGACCTCGGCGTGGAGATGGGCATCATCAAGAAGAGCGGCTCGTGGTTCAGCTATGGTGACTCCAAGCTCGCCCAGGGTCGCGACTCGGTCAAGAAACTCATCGAAGACAACCCCGAACTGGCTGATGAACTGACGGCCAAGATTTTTGAGGCTTTGGAGAAATCTGAAGAATAATCTGGCTTCTGGCCTTTGGCCTCTGGCTACTGGCAGCTTGCTTAAAATAGGGGAACTTTCCCTTCTTTTGAAGCTGCCAGCAGCCAAGAGCCAGCAGCCAGTAGCCTAAAAACTAAAATATGAAAAAATCCATCCTATTCCTCGGCCTGCTGCTCGTCCTCTTTGCCTGCAACAACACGCCGAAACCTGAAACAGATAACACGCCCACGAAACCTGAGACTACTTCCGTCACTGTGAGCGAAGCCATCCAGTTGCTGACCGACTCCATCGCGATGGACAGCACCAATGCCCGCCTTTATGTGAACAGAGCCAAAGCCTACTTTGCCGACGAGCAAGTTGGTCAAGCTATGGTCGACATCAACAAGTCGCTGCAACTCGACCCGAACAATTTGGACACCTATCTCTTGTTGGCCGACGTGTATTATGCCTTGGGCGACCAGGATAATATCGCCTCGACGCTCAACCGTGCGGTGGAAATCAACCCTTATGATGGCCGTCCCTTGGTGAAACTGGCCGAACTCAACCTCTTGCAACAAAACTTCAACCTTGCCTTCGCTTACGTCGACAAAGCATTGGGCCTTTCGACGTACAACCCGAAAGCCTATTTTGTGAAAGGTATGTGTTATATGGCTTCGAAGCAGGATACGATCAATGCGCTGAAAAACTTCCAATTGGCCTCTGAGCAGGACGAGAGCTTCTATGACCCCGTTGAGCAAATCAGTCGTATCTATGCTGTCCAACAGCCGCCCTACGCGATGGATTATTTGCGCAAGGCACAACAGCAGTTCCCCGATATTCCTACGGCACGCTATGAGTTGGCGCTATACCTTCAAAGCCATGGCGAACCTGAAGAGGCTTTGCTGCATTACGACACCATCTTGATGACGTATCCATACAATTACATCGTGCTGTTCAACAAAGGCTATGTCAATTATGTCTATTTAATGGACAACGAGGCGGCATTGGAGTATTTCAACAGGGCCTTGACCATCAATCCCACCTATATTGATGCCAAATACAACAAAGGCCGTGTGTTGGAACAGATGGGCGACTATTCGCAAGCCATCGAGATTTATAAGGATGTGCTGAAGACCCAACCCGACTACAAACTGGCTATTGATGCCCTGAACCGCGTGCAAAACCAAGAAAAAGAATAATCTTCAAAAACCAACATGTAACCATGATTCAAGTCTATTGCATCAACACCAAGACAACGAAGGAGTTTCCAGAAGGCATGACTTTGCTAGAGATGCTGCCCGAGTTTGAGTTCGACAGGCCTTATCCCATTGTCTCCGCCAAGGTCAACAATGTCTCGCAGGGCTTGAAGTTTCGCGTCTACAACAGCCGTGACGTGGAGTTTCTCGACCTAACTCACCATACTGCTCGCCTTGTATATTTCCGATCTTTGGGCTTTTTGCTCTTCAAGGCTGCACAGGACCTTTTCCCTAGTAGCAAGTTGAGCATGGAGCATCCCATCTCCAAAGGCTTCTATTGCCGTATTAAGAAAAGCGATGGCAACATTCTCGATGGTAACGACATCGCAGCGCTCAGGCTGCGGATGAGGACCATCGTGGCCGAGGACATCCAGTTCCACCGCCATGAGGCCCGCATTGAGGATGCCATCAAGATGTTCGGCAAGTTGGGACAGTATGATAAGGTGAAACTGTTTGAGACCAGTGGGAAAGCTTATACCGATTACTATACCTTGGACGAAACTCCGGATTATTATTATGGTCGCTTGGTGCCTTCCACGGGTTATCTCAACATTTGGGACATCGAAGCCTATCGTGATGGAATTTTGGTGCGCATCCCTGATCGCGACTATCCCGACCGTCTGGCGGAGATGCAAGACCAGCCCAAGACCTTCGAGGTGTTTTCGGAGAGTCTGAAGTGGAACGACATCATGGGTTTGAGTACGGTCGGCGATGTCAACCATGCTTGTCAGAATGGTATGGCGAGGGAGTTGGTGCAGGTGGCAGAGGCTTTGCAGGAAAAGAAGATTGTGCAGATTGCCGAGGAGATCAACCGCCGTTATCACAGCGAGAACCCTGTACGCTTGGTGCTGATTACGGGTCCAAGTAGCAGTGGAAAGACCACCTTCTGCAGCCGTGTCAGCATCCAGTTGAAAGCCTGTGGACTGAAGCCCATCTCGTTCTCGACGGACGACTATTTCGTCAACCGTGTGGACACGCCCAAACTGCCTGACGGTACTTACGACTTCGATAACTTCGATACCGTCGACCATGCCGCTCTCGAACGCGATTTGATGACTTTGTTGAGAGGCGAAGAGATTGAGGTGCCTGAATACAACTTCGTTACGGGTATGCGCGAATACAACGGCAAGAGGCTGCAGTTGAAGGAGGGAACCGTTTTGCTGTTGGAGGGCATCCACGCTTTGAACCCTATGCTGACGGAAAAGATTCCTGAGCCGACCAAGTTTAGAATCTTCATCTCCACTTTGACCAGCACTGCCTTGGATGACCACAATGCCATCCCGACGGACGACAACCGGTTGTTGCGCCGCATTGTGCGCGACTACAACAAGGGTGCGTTCACGGCGCGTCAGACCATCAGCCAATGGGCCAGTGTGCGCGCTGCCGAGGAGAAGTGGATTAATCCGTATCAGGAGAATGCCGATGTGATGTTCAACTCGGCCTATCTTTTGGAATTTGCTGTGATGCGTAACCATGCCGAGAGTATCTTGGCCACGGTGCCTCCCAACTGCAACGAATACACCGAGGCGCACCGTCTGTTGCGTTTCCTGCATTATTTCACGCCTGTCTCCGACAAGGAGATTCCAGCCACATCCATGCTACGCCAATTCATCGGCGGCAGCAGTTTCATGTAAGCTAAGGTCCCTGAGCCTGTCGAAGGGCCGACTAGCAAGACCAAAATTAATGACGGCGTTTAGCTACGCTGAATCTTCGATTTCGACAAGCTCAACGATCTGCTTTTTATAGGTTTAACAACGTTTAACAACCAGCTTTAACTTTACAATTCAACGATTCAACAATTCAACAATATGTATACTTTTAATGCAAAACAAGTAAAAGACCAAGTCGTACAGTGGATTCGCGACTGGTTTGAAGTGAACGGAAAAGGCTGCAATGCCGTCATCGGCATCTCAGGCGGCAAGGACAGCAGCGTGGTTGCTGCACTTTGTGTCGAGGCCCTTGGCGTGGACCACGTCATCGGCGTGACTATGCCCAACGGTGTTCAGCCCGACATCGACGATAGCATGAAGCTCATCAATCATTTGGGCATCCGCTATTGCTGCGTCAACATCGGCGATACCTATAACACGCTTATCGAGGCGGTGCGCGAACAGCTCGGCACCTTGGATGCTGAGGTAAGCCGTCAGACCACCATCAACCTGCCGCCGCGTCTGCGCATGTCGACTTTGTATGCTGTCTCACAGTCGATGAACGGTCGTGTTGCCAACACCTGCAACCTCTCAGAGGACTGGGTGGGCTACTCGACGCGTTACGGCGACGCCGCTGGTGATTTCTCGCCTTTGGGCGGACTCACCGTGCAGGAAGTCAAGGCGATAGGGAAGGAGTTAGGTTTGCCCATCGAGTTGGTGGAGAAGACGCCCTCTGACGGCCTCACCAACAAGAGCGACGAGGATAACCTTGGCTTTACCTATGCCGTGTTGGACAACTACATCCGCACGGGCGTCTGCAACGACCCCAAGACCAAGGCCCTCATTGACCACAAGCACATCACCAATCTCTTTAAGCTACAGCCGATACCTCATTTCGAATACGAGAAGAATTAATCATGGTATGACACAACACAACAAAATACAACTCTTCGAAGAGAAGAAAGTTCGAGCCTTGTGGGATGATGTAGAGGAGAAATGGTATTTCTCAATTGTTGATGTAGTGGCAGTGTTGACCGATAGTCTTAATCCACGGAATTATTGGAAAGTCCTAAAACACAGGTTGATTAAAGAAGGGAATGAGTCGGTTACAAATTGTAACCAACTGAAGATGCAGTCTTCTGATGGTAAGAAATACAAAACAGATGTCGCTGATACAGAGCAACTTTTCCGACTTATCCAGTCTATTCCGTCGCCCAAAGCAGAGCCTTTCAAGCAATGGATGGCACAAGTGGCAGCCCTTCGTCTTGACCAAATGCAAGATCCTGAATTGAGCATTGAGCAGGCCATGATGGATTACAAGCGTATGGGTTATTCTGATGCATGGATCAATCAACGACTGAAATCCATAGAAATTCGAAAGGATTTAACTGATGAATGGAAACGTAGAGGCTTGCAAGAAGGTGTTCAGTTTGCTACTTTAACGGACATTATCTATAGCACCTGGTCAGGCATGACGGCTAAGGAATACAAACAGTTCAAGGGCTTGAAGAAAGAAAATTTGCGCGACAATATGACCAATCGTGAATTGGTGCTGAATATGTTGGCTGAACTATCTACGAAGGATATTTCCGAAAGCCAAAATCCAGAAACTTTTGCCGAGCATGCTGATGTGGCTCGACAAGGTGGAGAGGTTGCTTTGAATGCCCGCAAGGAGTTGGAAGCCAAGACAGGAAAGGCTGTGGTAACCTCACTGAATGCAAAAGAGGCCATGAGATTAAAAGAAGAAGAACAAAAGAGTATTGAAGGAAGTAAAGATAACAAATAATCAAATAAACAAATAAACAAATAAACAAATAAACAAATAAACAAATAAACAAATAAACAATAAATCATTATAATGTTCTCTTGTCCTATCCAAATAAGAATGAGCGACCTCGACCCGTATAACCATGTCAACAACGGGGCGCAGTGCAATTACTTCGACATGGGTCGTAGCCGTTACTTCGAGCATGTCTTTCAAGCCAAAATCGATTGGCTGACCTTCAAGTACGTCCTTGTCCATGTGGACTTGGACTTCCGCCATCCCGTGTTGTTCCACGACCCCATTGTTTGTGAGAGTCGCGTCCTCGAGATAGGCAACTCCAGCTTCAAGATGGAGCAATGCCTGAAAGATGCTGAAACGGGCGAAGTCAAGACCTTGTGCCACGCCGTGGTCGTGTATTATGACCGCGAGGCGAACAAGGCGGAGCGGATTCCAGATGAACACCGAAATATGTTGGAAGTAATTGATAATTAACGATGGCCGATGGCTAATGGCCTATGGCAGCTTTATGGAAAAAAGGAAGTTCCAACCTCGTAAAAAGCTGCCATTGGCCATAGGCTATAGGCCATAGTCCTTATACATAGAAAAATGAAAAAACTAACGATTACCCTAATCAGCCTCCTGGCCTTCGTTGGCCTCCAAGCCCAGACCGAAGCCGAGCTGAACGCCTGGAACGATGTCAACGTCTATGAAATCAACCGCTTGTATCCGCGGACGAACGTCGTTCCCTCGGGAGAACAATGGTCGCAATGCCTCAATGGTGACTGGAAGTTCCAATGGGTGGACTCGCCCTCGAAGGCGCCAATAGGCTTTTACAAGGAAGGTTACGACGCCTCAGGTTGGAAGACCATCAAGGTGCCGGCCAATTGGGAACTGAACGGCTACGGAACGCCTATCTACGTCAATGTGGACAACGAGTTCCGTCCCAATGAGCCGCCATTTGCCCCGACGGTGGATAACCCTGTAGGCTGCTATCTGACGGAGTTTGATGTCCCCGAGACATGGAAGGACCGCCTGACCTTCCTTAACTTCGGTGCAGTGAAGTCTGCTTATTATGTTTGGGTGAACGGCCAGTTTGTAGGCTTCACGGAAGATGCCAAAACAAATGCTGAGTTTGACCTGACGCCATACGTCAAGGTGGGGAAGAACACGTTGGCCGTCAAGGTCTATCGTTTCTCCAACGGCTCCTATTTTGAGTGTCAGGACTTCTGGCGTTTGAGTGGTATTGAGCGTGATGTGGTGGTTTATTCCAAGCCGAAACTGAATATCGCTGATTATGAGTTTTATGCAGGTTTGGATAGTACATACAAAAAAGGCACATTTCAAATTTGTTTTAAACTTGAGAATCGAACAGGCAAAGAATTGAAAAAAGAAAAGATAGAATTAACTATCAAATCCGATGAAAAAGAGATTTTAAAAATAGAAGAAGACTTGTCCGAAGCTTTGATGTACACCCCAGTACCCATTACTGTTGGTCAGCCCACCATCCCAGTTGGAAAGATAGGATATCTCATTATGGAAGCTGACGATGTTTTGCCTAGCATCAAGCCGTGGTCTGCAGAGCACCCGAATCTCTACCGCTTGGAAATCAAGATTTTGGACAAGAAGGGTAGGGAGGTTGAACGCCTTGAAAACCACGTTGGTTTTCGCACGGTGGAAATCAAGGATGGCAAGCTGCTCATCAACGGGCAGTATGTATTAATAAAAGGTGTGAATCGCCACGAGCATGACCCTTACACGGGTCATGTCATCAGCCGTGAGTCGATGGAACGCGACATTGCCTTGATGAAACAGATGAACATCAACACGGTGCGCACCTGCCACTATCCCGACGACCCATATTGGTATGAACTCTGCGACAAATATGGTCTGTATGTTTGGGACGAGGCCAACTGCGAATCCCATGCCCAAGGCTATGGCGAAAAGAGTCTTGCCAAAGACCCGCAATACCGCGATATGATTTGGTCGCGCAACCGCAACATGCTGGAACGCGACAAGAATCACCCCTCGGTCATTATGTGGTCGATGGGCAACGAGTGCGGCAACGGCGTGAACTTTGAATACACTTACGAGTGGATGAAGCAACGCGACCCTTCGCGCTCTGTGACCTACGAGAGAGCCATTTACGACAAAAACACCGATGCCATCGGCTTGATGTATGCCAGTCCGAAGTACTTGCAACGCTTTGTGGATGAGGGTCTTGATAGCCTGCATCGACCCTTCATTATGGTGGAGTATTGCCACGCGATGGGTAACAGCATGGGCGGCATGAAGGACTATTGGGACGTGATTGAAGCCAACGAGCAACTGCAAGGCGGCTGCATTTGGGACTGGGTCGACCAGAGTTTCATCGTCCACGATAGCGTGAAAAACGTGGATTGGTTGGCCGTTGGCGGAGACTTCGGTCATGCCTACGGTGTGGGCGATGATGATGCTTTCTGCGCCAACGGTGTGGTCAGCAGTGACCGCACCCCGCACCATCACGCCGCCGAGGTAAAGAAGGTATATCAGCCCATTAAGTTCACAGCCAAGGACTTGACTTGGGGAAAGTTTGAGGCCAAAAACTGGCTTTCATTCACCAACGCCTCGGCCTTCGATTGCGATTTTGAGATTTTCTCAGCGGAAAAGACCTTGATGAAAGGTAAAGGTGAATTGGATATCGAACCTTTTGGCACACAAGAGATTAACATCGATCGTTTGCGTATCTATGGCAACCCGGGCGAGGAATTCTTCATTCGTTTCTCGGTGAAGACCAAGGAGGACCAGCCAATTATGCCTGCGGGAACGGAGGTTGCTTATGATGAGTTCAAGTTGGATTGGCCATCCGCACAGTTGGAGCCTTTGGTGAAGGAAAAACAAGTGCAATACAATTCGGGCAGTGGCTCGGTTTACAATGATGATTTCTCGGTGTCTTTCGATAAGGCAACGGGTGCCATTAATTCCTATGTCGTTAACGGGCAGGAACTTTTGAAAGGCGAATTGAGAGACAACTTCTGGCGTGCTCCGACCTTGAACGATGAAGTCGACAGTTGGGCTTTGCCACGTTGGAAGAAGGCAGGATTGCAACACCTGACTGCCAAGACAGGCGGCCTGCATTTCGAACGGCTTGATGACAACACGGTTTCGGTCAATGCCGCTGTAGAATACTATGACGGTATGGGGCAGTTGCAAATTGTGGTCAACAAAGTGTATCTCATTGATGGTGAGGGCAACATTAGCATCACCAACCGCGTTGAGCCGATGGAGACGGTGACTTCTTTGCCGAAGATTGGTCTGCAGTTCCGTGTGCCTCTTAATTACAAGAAGGTGAACTATTTCGGCAAGGACACGGAAAACTATCCTGACCGAAATGCCTCTGGCAAGATAGGATTGTATGAAACCGATGCTTTAAGTCTGTTTGAGCAACACGTTGTACCACAGGACAATGGTAACAATTCCGAAACGCGTTGGATGGCTTTGATGAGCGACAATTCAAAGACGGGCTTGTTCGTTACCATGCCCGACCCTTTCAACTTCAGCATCTACAATTATGATGATGAGAACCTTACAGCTGCTCGCCGCATCAACCAATTGAATCCTACGGAATTCTTGACGGTCAATGTGGACTACAAACAGGCGCCCATCGGCACGGCGACTTGCGGTCCGGGTGTGGATGAAAAGTATGTGCTTGGCAATCAGGTGTATGAATATACGGTGTTGCTGCGTGCGTTTAACACACAAACGCAAGACCCGATAGAGTTGTACCGTTTCCAAGTGCCAAATGCGGATTCCTTGATGGTTCCTACTCCTGTGATCAAGGCGGCGATGGCAGGGAAGGAGGACTTCCGTATGTTCAACCGTCCACTGAACATTTCCATGACTTGCGCCGACCCTAAGGCGGAGATCCATTACACCACCGATGGCAGCGAGCCTACGATAAAGTCTTCGGTCTACAAATCGCCGTTCGTTATCCTCAAGACCACGACCATCAAGGCCAAGGCTTTCAAGAAAGGCAGCGTGCCCTCATTTGTGGCTTTACGTCAGTTCAACCGCCTAAACATCAAGAGCACGACCTTTGTCAACCCGCCTGCGGAACGTTATGGCAAGGATGCCGACATTGCCTTGATGGACGGCAAGAAAGGCATGCTCGGCGACTTTTACAACGATTGGCTCGGCTTTGAAGGCGTCGACATGGAGGCCACTATCGAGTTGGCCGTGCCGACCAAAATCAATATAGTGAAAATTGGCCTTTGCCATGAGCCGCAGTCCTGGGTGATGTGGCCCAAGGGCGTGTGGGTCAGCTTCTCGAAAGACGGTAAGGAGTTCACCGATTGGCAGATGGCCGAGTTGCCCGTTTTCGACCGTCCCAACAAGATGAAGGGTTTTGGCCGCATTGAGGCCCGTCTTCGCACCGACGGCAAGCAGTGGAAGTTCGTCCGCGTGAAAGTGGAGAACCAAGGCGTCTTGCCCGAGTGGCATCCTTATTCGGGGCAAAAGGCATGGATTATGGTGGATGAGGTGACGATAGAATAATAAAAAAGGCGCTCAATCGAGCGCCATTTTCATTTTGTTTACCATTCCACAGCCATTCGCTGCACCGGCATCGTCATGCATCGGGCGCCGCCGCCACCACGCGAGAGTTCGTTGCCTTCGAAGGCGACGATACACTTCTTGACATGGTCGAGGTTGACTCTGTTGTTGGCCACATCGGCAGCTGTGACGATGTTGAAACCGGCTTTGTTCAAAGCCTCCAAAGTGTGTTGGTTACGGCCGTAGCCGATGAACTTGCCAGGCTCGAGGCAGAAGAAGTTGCAGCCGCTGTGCCATTGCTCGCGTGCGGCCCAGTCGTTGTTCCTGTTGCCACAGTAGACAGGCTCAAGGTCGATGCCAATTTCCTTCAGTCCTTCAAGCAGGTCTGAGACCTCCTTGCCGATGGCCTTCTGGCCGTCGACGGTAATATGGAAGGTCTTGTACTTGCTGTTCATGATGACAGGCTCGTATATCATGCATCTGTCGACATCAAGCATGGTGAACACCATGTCGAGGTGGATGAATGATTCGGGCTCCAAAGGCAGTTCTTGGAAGATGAGGTGCTTCACGCCGGGCTTGGTCTTCAGGTGCTCGACCAATGCCTCCACGCCGTGCATATTGGTACGCGAACCGAGGCCGCAAATCACCACGTCATCGCGGATGATTTGCACATCGCCGCCCTCCACCGTGCCTTCACCATGGATGTCGTAGCTCAACACAGGGTTGATGACCTTAGTGTCGAACAGGGGATGCAGGTTGTAGATGCTGTTCAGAATCATGCACTCGCGGGCACGCACTGTTGTGGCCATGTTGCTGATCATGATGTTGTCGAACATGGTGAACGACGCATCGCGCATGAAGAAAAGGTTGGGAATCGGCAGCAAGGCGTAAGGATCCTTGTTGATAAAGGTGACGTTTTCCAGACGGACGCCTTCGATGAGTTGGCGCGAGAGTTCTTCGGCCGACAGCGACTTCAGATAAGGCGCAAGGAAACCTTTGTCCTCGGTCTTGCACACGCGGTCAACCATGGCGTTCTTGACGCTTTCCATCTGCAGGATGTCAGTCAACAAGTCGCCAATCTCGTGGACTTCAGCTACTTTTTGCAGCACTCTCTTGAAATAGCTGTATTCTTTTTGCGCCACCTGCATGTTCAAGATGTCGCTAAACAGGAAGGTGTGCGCGTTTTCCGGGGTCACTTTTTCCAGTTCCGGGCCTGGAGTATGTACTAGAACATGTTGGAGTTTTCCAATTTCTGAGTTGACACTGACTTTGATTCCTTCTTGTGAATCCATAAAAACCGTTTTGGTGAAACAATAAGAGCAGGGCTAAGCCACTCACTCCAAAGATGGGTGCAAAATTAGGGAAAATCTCGGAAAGGCCAAAGAAAAAAGTGGAAAATCAGGTCGGATTTCTGTCTGTCGGCTTACAATCTGCTGTCAATCATTGGATAGGGCAACGTCTTCATCCATATTGTAGGCTCTGAATTGCAACTTCTCAGGTTGTTGGATGTTGAGGTACAGCTCCTCGCAATCTTCCGTACCCCATTGCCCGACTAATGAGGCCTCTCTGGTCAAAGTCTTGAGCTCATCGAGGAAGTCCTTCCGTGGGATGGCATAAGCCCCCAAACTCATCAGGTGCTCTGTTTCTTGCTGGCAGTCGATGAGCTTGAAGTCGTGCGCCTGCAAAAATTGGTGCAGATGATAGAAGGCTACTTTTGAAGCATCGGTCACTGTATGGAACATCGACTCGCCGAAAAATGCCTTTCCTATAGCGAGGCCATACAATCCTCCAACCAATTCACCGTCTTGATAACTCTCGAATGAATGGGCGATGCCCAACTTGTGCAGTTCGCAATAGGCGTCCACCATCTCATCCTGAATCCAAGTGCCGTCTTGGTCCTTGCGCGGTGTCTCGGCGCAATGCAGCATCACCTCGCGGAAGTTGGTGTCGATTCTCACCTCAAACTTCCCTGACCTTATCGTGCGTCTCAGAGACTTGCTCACCCGCATTTCGCCGGGGCGGATGATGAGTCGAGGGTCAAGCGACCACCAAAGCAAGGGCTCGTCTTCACTGTACCAAGGGAAGATGCCGTTGGCATAGGCCACGATGAGACGTTGGGGCGAGAGGTCGCCGCCAAAGGCCAAAAGACCCTCTTCGCTGGCACGGTCGGCAGGCGGAAAGAAACAGTCATCGTCGTTGAGTTGGTACAAAATGTTCATGACCTTACAAATGGAGCGCAAAATTACATATTTTTGCGGCACAAAACACCACGATGCCACGTTATTTCATCCACATGGCCTACAACGGTAGCCGCTACCATGGTTACCAGATCCAACCGCATTCCGACAGCGTGCAGGCGACGGTGGAGCAATGTCTGAGCCTCAAGTTAGGACAAACGGTGTCTATTACGGGCTGCGGGCGCACAGATACAGGTGTCCATGCAAGGAACTATTACGCCCATTTCGACATGGAACAAGAGCTGAAAGACACGGAAGCTCTTGCCCATCAGATGAATGCTTTCCTTCCAGAGGATATAGTCATCTATCGGATTTGGCAAGTTGCGCCAGAGATGCACGCCCGTTTCGATGCCGTGTCGCGCACCTATCATTATTACATCACGCGTACGAAGAATCCCTTCCACATCAACGATGCCTACTTCCTGTACGGTGATTTGGACATCGCCAAAATGCAAGAAGCTGCCGATTTGCTCTTCGAATATGAGGACTTCACGAGCTTCTCGAAGGTGCATACCCAGGTAAAAACCAATAATTGCAAGATCATGGAAGCGCAATGGTTTGAGCAGGACGGTATGTTGGTGTTCCGCATCAAGGCTGACCGATTCTTGCGTAATATGGTACGAGCCATTGTCGGAACGCTGTTGGGGATAGGGAAGGGGCGCATGACCTTGAAGGAGTTCCGTGCTGTCATTGAGCGTAAGGACCGCTGTGAAGCCGGCACCTCAGTGCCTGCCCATGCGTTGTTTTTGGAAGAAGTGGAGTACAGTCAAGTAGATTCCCCTTCGGGGAATAGAGAAACAGTAAGTTATAAATGCGGCGGAAAAGACTGTTTTCAACCTGTAAGCTCTTCAACCGCCGCCGGTCAACAAAAACACAAACTTCCATTCCCCGCAGGGGAATCTCATTAAATCTTTGAATTTTAAATCTTTAAATCTTTAAATCTTTAAATCCCAAATATGTTCCAGAAAATCATTCGTTTTTGCGTTAAGTTAGTTCAAAAATACTTGCCTGAGCCCTTCATTTTTGCCGTGGTGCTGACCTTGTTGGCCTTCATCAGCGCCATGCCCGTATGCAAACAAACTCCACTTGAAGTGGTCGAGCATTGGGGCAACGGAGTGTGGTCGTTATTGGCTTTCGCCATGCAGATGGCTTTGGTGTTGGTGACGGGTTCGGCTTTGGCGGCGGCACCGTCCATCAAGAAAGGCATCAGTGCCTTGGCGGGCTTGCCCAAGACCCCTGCCGGTGCCATCGCTTTGGTGACTGGCATATCAGCCTTGGCTTGTTGGCTCAACTGGGGCTTCGGCCTTATCGTGGGTGTCATCTTCGCCAAGGAAATCGCCAAGAAGCTGCGTGGCGTGGACTACCGTCTGCTTATCGCCTCGGCATACAGCGGCTTCGTAGTGTGGCACGCCGGTCTCTCAGGCTCCATCCCGCTGACCATGGCATCGATTGAATCTAATCTTGAGAAGGTTACCAATGGTACACTCACCCAGCCTGTACCCGTTAACGAGACGATCCTGACCTATCAGAACCTCATCATGGTGGCGGTGGTCATCGTGGCCATTGTGGTGGTCAACGCGCTGATGCACCCTAAGGGAGAGCATGTGGTGGCCATTGAGCCATCTTTATTATATGAAGAAGAGTCACAACCCACCGTGAAGGCCACGACACCTGCCGAGAAGTTGGAAAACAGCCGTGTGCTCTCGTGGATCATCTCTTTGTTGGGCTTGACCTATTTGGTCATCAAGCTGTTCGTGAAAGGCGGCAGCTTCGACCTTGGTGCGGTCATTATGCTGTTCCTGTTTTTGGGCGTCATCCTGCACGGCACACCTTTGGCCTATGTCAAAGCTTTCGGCAAGTCGGTGGGTGGTGCGGCAGGCATCTTGTTGCAGTTCCCGTTCTATGCAGGCATCATGGGTATCATCACAGGTGTTGGAGCGTCGGGAATATGTTTGGGTGAGGTGGTGAGCAACGCTTGTGTGTCCATCTCAACGCCCAAGACCTATCCTTTGTTCACCTTCTTCTGTGCGGCCATTTTGAATATGTTCGTGCCATCGGGTGGCGGTCACTGGGCCATCCAAGCACCGATCATGTTCACGGCAGGTGCCGCTTTGGGTGTGGCTCCTGGATTGACGGGCATGGCCATCTCATGGGGTGATGCTTGGACAAACCTCATCCAACCTTTCTGGGCTCTTCCAGCTTTAGCCATAGCCAAACTGAATGCCAAAGACATCATGGGCTTCTGCATCATCGACTTGTTTGTCACGGGTTTGATTATTTGCGGCGGATTGTTGCTTTGGGCGTAAAAGCAAGCCTCCCATGTCATTCCAGCAGAGGAATGTGGGGAAGCGGGAATCTATGGGAGGCGGTTTATAGAAGTCATACTTATAGTTCCCCGCGCATAGATTCCATGCTTGCGCACAGGCCCACGTTGGAATGACATGCGCGGCTGGCAGGAATGACATGGGAGGCTAACTGATAATTAACTTTTTCTCCCCGAAATTTGGTGTATTTCAATTCTTTTTGTATTTTTGTGGCAAATTAGGCAGTCATGAAGATCATTACATTAGGCAAGACCAACTTGAAGGTGAACAAGAATGGTTTCGGAGCTTTGCCCATCCAAAGAATCAGCGAAAAGGAAGCCGTGTATCTATTGCATAAGGCTTTCGACAACGGCATCAATTTTTACGATACGGCGCGTTTCTACACTGATAGTGAGGAGAAGATTGGTGCGGCCTTCGCCGACAGAAGGAAAAAGGTCATCATTGCATCCAAGACGGGTGCCACCACCATCGAGGACTTTTGGAAAGACTTGCACACCACCTTGAAAAACCTCAAGACAGACTACCTCGATTTGTACCAATTCCATAATCCTGCCTATTGCCCGCGTCCGGGCGATAAAGAGGGTTTGTACGATGCCATGAAGGTTGCCAAACGTCAAGGCAAGGTGCGCTTCATCGGCATCAGCAACCACCGCCAGAACGTGGCCATGGAAGCCATCGAGCGTGACTGCTACGACACACTGCAATATCCGTTCTCGTATCTCTCATCTGAGGACGATCAAAAGATTGTGGAGGCCTGCTTCAAGCACAATATGGGCTTTATCTGCATGAAAGCCATGGCGGGCGGACTCATCAACGACTCAGCCTTGGCCTACGCCTTCCTCAACCAATTTGACCATGCTTTGCCCATCTGGGGTATACAGCGGGAGAGTGAGCTGGACGAGTTCCTTTCGTACCAAGATCACGAGCCAGAATTGAGTTCGGCCTCATGGCGCAAGATTGAGAAGGAACGTCAGGAGTTGTCAGGTGAGTTTTGCCGAGGCTGTGGCTACTGCATGCCGTGTCCAGCAGGTATCCAAATCAACGACTGCGCCCGCATGAGCCTCTTCTTGAAACGCGCACCATATAGCGTCTACCTCACCGAGGAATGGGCCGAGAAAATGAAACTCATTGAGAAGTGCAAGCACTGCAACCAGTGCAGCAGCAAGTGTCCCTATGGCCTCGACACGCCGACGCTCTTGGAAAAGAACTACGAAGTTTTCAAGGAGTATTGGGCCAAGAAACAGGCTGGAGAATTGTGATGTTTCAATAGATGAACGAAAAAGCTCCGCTGCTCATTGAGTAGCGGAGCTTTTTCGTTTCTTACCGTCTGAAGGATTACTTCAGCGGGGCAGGAGTGTGGTACTCGCGTGCACCGAGCTCCTTGTCAAGCATAATCATGCCACCGATGTGGTCGCCGATCATCTTGCAGTGGTTGACGAGGTCGCGGGCGTTTTCTTCCTCTTCCACCTGTTCGTCGATGAACCAGGCGAGGAAGTTAGCGGCAGCGCGATCTTTGTCTTCATCAGCGATGTCGCACAGGTTGTTGATCATGGCAGTCACCTTCTTCTCATGGGCGAGAGTGTCCTCAAAAGCGGCCAAAACGGTCTTCCATTCGGTCTGCACTTTGGCAATGGGGGCAAGGATGACCTTGGCATCTTGCGAATGCATGTAGTTGATCATGATGGCGGCATGTGCCTGTTCCTCCAAGAACTGTACCTTGAACCAATGGGCAATGCCATGGAAACCCTTGGCGTAGATGTCTTGCGACATGCTCAGATAGAGGTAAGCCGACCACATCTCAGCGTTGATCTGGTCGTTAATGGATTTTGCTAATTTCTTGCTAATCATAGTTGTTGAATCGTTTATTGTTTAATCGTTTAATTGTTGGTTTGTAGGGCTGTCACACCGTGGCAGACGCGGATTAATTACCGTGCGGCTGCCGTAATACGACAGCCCTACAAGCTTGTGATTATTCGCCAAAATAACGTTTGTAAAGACCCTCAAAGCCTTTGCCATGGCGGGCTTCGTCTTTGGCCATCTCGTGGACGGTGTCGTGGATGGCATCGAGGTTGCGCTCCTTGGCCACGCGGGCGATGCGCATCTTGTCTTCACAGGCGCCGCATTCGGCAATCATGCGCTTGTAGAGGTTGGTCTTGGTGTCCCAAACCACATCACCCAGCAGCTCGGCGAACTTGGCACAGTGCTCGGCCTCTTCAAAAGCATAGCGTTTGAAGGCCTCGGCAATCTCGGGATAGCCTTCGCGGTCGGCCTGACGGCTCATGGCCAGATACATGCCGACCTCGGTGGCCTCTCCCATGTAGTGGGCGTTGAGGTCCTTGATCATGTCGTCGCCAGTGCCTTTGGCAATGCCAAGCACATGCTCGGTGACAAAGTTCAGGGCAGCGCTCTCGTCAACGACTTTCCATTCGACGATTTGCTTGCATTGAGGGCAGCGCTCGGGGGCTTCCTCTCCTTCATGTACATACCCGCAGATGGGGCAGATGAATTTCTTCTTCATAGTTGTGCTTATTTATTGAGTTAGTTTTTGCGAAAAATGCAAATGCAAAGATAGTCTTTTTCTTTCATATTCCTATCCTTACGGAAAAATATTCTTTGTGTGGACTTGCAAGAGTTTTTTTCTTACTTTTGCATTTTGTTTCCAAGCTAAACAACCCAACCTTATGTTGAATAGAAGATTTCTGAGAGTCAAGGCGTTACAGTCAATCTATGCCTATCACCAGTCCGAAAGTTCCAATCTGCCCCAAGCTGAAAAGCAGTTGCTCGCTGGGGTCGATGATCTATATAAGCTTTTTGTCTACCAGCTTTCTTTCTGGATCGAAATCAGACAGTTTGCCGAACGTCGTATAGAGGAGAACAAGTTGAAGCATTTCCCGACTGAGGAGGACCTGAACCCCAATATGAAGTTTGTCAACAACAGAATCCTCAAGGCTTTGGACGATAATCAGCATCTGGCGAAACTCATTGATCAATACAAGATCAACTGGGTCGATTCTCGTGAGGACTTCGTTCGCAATATGTTTGTAAAGCTGACGGAGACACCTGAGTACCAGGAATATATGAACAATGGCAAGGACAACTTCAGTGATGACAAGCATTTCTTGACCACGGTGATTGACACATATATGCCTGAAGATGGCTTGCTCTACGATTTCTATTCCGACCGCGACCTCTCGTTCAACAGCGACTATCAACTTGCCATCTATCTGCTTTGGAAGTTCATCAGTGAGATGCCTGCCAATTTCGATGCTTCCAGTATGTTGCCACCAGTGTTTAGGGACGAGGCCGAGGACAAGGAGTTTGTAGTCAAGCTGTTCGAGAAGACCCTTCTTCATGCAGACGAGTATATGGAAATGGTGAAGGCCAACATCTCCAACTGGGATTACGACCGTTTGGCATTGATGGACAAGATTCTGATCTTTATGGCGTTGACGGAGTTCATCGAGTTCCATTCCATTCCCGTGAAGGTCACCATCAACGAATACATCGAGATTTCCAAGTTTTACAGCACGCCGGAGAGCCGCCGTTTTGTGAATGGCATGCTCGACCGCCTTTCAACTGAGCTGAAGGAGAAAGGCAGGTTGGTGAAGACAGGCTTGGGACTGGTAGACAAATAATTGCACATCAGCGCAATAATAATGAAATAGGTGCCGTTATCCTCAAAATATGGAACTATGAAACGAACAATCTACATTATATGCTCTTTGGCACTCTCAATCATCACTTTGCAAGCCCAAGCGCAAGTAAAAAATGGTTTGTATCGTGCCTTGACAGATGCCAACTCAGCCCGTGTAGTGGCCTTGGGCGGACTGCCTTTGCCCGTGCATGACGGCGACTTGCAGACCGCCGTTTTCAACCCTTCGGCCATCTCGCCCGAGATGAACAACCAGCTGACTTTGTCGTATGTCGGCGACTTCAATGTCGGAACCAACTTCGCCACGGCGCAATACAGCCATACCTTCGAGAAACTGGGCAGCTTTGCGACATCGGTGCAGTATTACAACTACGGCACGATGCAGTATGCCTCCGAAAGCGGCCAAACCGATGGCAGCACATTCAATGTCTCCGACTATGCCGTCACCTTCGGCTGGGGACGTGAGCTGACCGACAAATGGAGCATCGGTGCCAACCTGAAGTATGCTGGCGTGCAGTACGAAGCTGGGCGTGCAGGTGCTATAGGTGTGGATGTGGCCGGTACCTATTGGTCGTACTCCAACTGGGCATTCACTCTTGCCGCACGCAACATCGGAATGCAAGTCTATTCGAAGGAGTTGAATGTGGAGGACAAGTGGTTGCCCTTCTCTTTGGACTTTATGGCATCCAAGAAGCTCGACCACCTGCCGTTGACCATCATTATGGGCTACAAGGACATACAGCATTGGAACAAACTCTATGAGGATCCGCTTGACTTGGCAGGTTATTACGATCCCATCACGGGTGTGTATCAGGAGCCTTCGAAAGTCTCCCAGTTCTTTACCAATTTAGGCTGTCATCTGCTTATTGGAGGCGAGATGGCCATCGGCAAAAACCTGTTCCTGAGGGCGTCCTACAACTACGAGACGCATCGTGAAATGGGTGTGCCAGAGGCACGTAGTCTGGTGGGCTTTTCAGCTGGTTTTGGCATTAGGATCAAGGCCTTCCAAATCGACTATGCCCGCTCAAGGAACAACATCGTTGGATCGCCAAACTTCTTGACCCTCCGTGTGGATTTGAGTAAATTCTAAATTGACACGAGACTACGAGACTGCGGGACTGCGAGACAGGTCCCTGAGCCTGTCGAAGGGCCCGAAGACTCGAAGTCCCGAAGTCCCGAACTCAAATAAAGATGTATCTCCACGAACTAAAACTGACCAATTTCAAGAACTGTGAATCGGCGGATTTGCAGCTCTCGGAGAATGTCAACTGTTTCGTGGGCTTGAACGGGGCAGGGAAGACCAACATCCTCGATTCCATATATTACCTTTCTTTCTGTAAGAGCTTCTTCGGCGCGACCGACAAGCAGAATATCCGTCATGAGCAGGATTTCTTTGCCATCCACGGCGTGTATTCGCACGACGGCAAGGATGATGAGTTGGTGTCGTGTGTGCAGAAGCGCGACCAGAAGAAGTCGTTCCGTTTCAACAAGAAGGAATACGACCGCCTCAGCGACCATATCGGTAAATTCCCTTTGGTGATGATTTCGCCCTATGATCGCGACCTCATCAACGAAGGCAGCGACCTGCGCCGAAAGTTCATCGACGGCGTAATCTCGCAGTTCGACCCCTTGTATCTCAATGCCTTGCTGAAATACAACCGTGCCTTGCTGCAACGCAATATGCAGCTGAAGCAGTTTGCCGAAAGCCGTCATTTCGACCGTGAGTTGCTACGCCTTTGGGAAGACCAGTTGGCCCAATTTGCCGATGACATCCATACCAAGCGCCGTCAGTTTTTGGAGGAGTTTTTGCCCATCTTCCAGCATTATTACGAGATTGTCTCAGGCGGCACAGAGAAGGTGAATGTCATCTATCAGTCGCGCTTGGATGAGAAGCCCTTGCATGAGCTGTTGGAGGAGAGTCTGCAACAAGACCGTTATTCAGGCTACACCAACGTGGGCATCCATAAAGACGACTTGGAGTTTGCCTTGGACGGCCATCCGTTGAAGCGTTTCGGCTCGCAGGGACAGCAGAAGTCGTTTGTGGTCTCGATTCGTTTGGCGCAGTTTGAGTTCAACTATCAGAAGATTGGCTACAAGCCCATCTTGTTGTTGGACGATATCTTCGACAAGCTGGATGACCAGCGTGTGATGAAACTCGTCCGCTTGGTCGGTGACGAGCATTTCGGTCAGGTCTTTATCACTGACACGCAGCAGAACAGGGTGGAAAAACTGTTTGAAAACACCAACATCGACCACAAGATTTTCGAAGTGGTGAAGGGTGAAGTCAAGGAGATAGGAGGTGGCGATGGTGTACTTTGACGTGAAGCCGCTCGGCGAGCTTATCAAGGAATTTTACGAACAGCATCGCGGTTCTGAATATCTGGATGAAGTCAAGGTTGTCGAATCCTGGCCCAAGGTGGTTGGTCCGTTCATCGCCACGCACACTATTGACCTTTCCATCAAAAACGGGGTGCTGTACGTCCGCGTCGACAGTGATGCCTTACGCAGCGAATTAAGCTATTCCAAATCCTTGTTGATGAAGAATCTGAATGAGATGGTGGGGAAGGAGATGCTCACTGAAATCGTGCTGAATTGATTTCTCTTGGTTGCGGGCAAAGACGGTTGGTGGAAAAGGGACAAACAACGAGGCAGGAAAGGGGATTATTCAGGCAAAATACCAAAGAAAAAGGATGACCGCAAACCGCAACCATCCTTTCCCTTTATGCTAAAAACAATAATTTTTCTTTTTACTGTATTGCTTGATACAAAGCTTGTACCTCTGATGCGCTCAATGCATAATTGTAGCTGCGGAAGTTATCAATTTTGCCGCTGAATTTTCCTGCGTGGTTATTGTTAACAGCTGACCCAATAAAGGTCATGTTTACGTTGTCACCCCAAACCCAGCCGTTGTTACCTGGACTGGGTTTTGATTCAAACAACACTCCATCAAGATAAATCATAGCCATGCTCCCATTTACTACGGAGATGGTCAACATGTGCCATTGATTATTAATATAACTGGAAATAGAATTTGTCGTTACTGGATAGATTGCAGAGCCTGCGATATATTTAATGCAGGAAGATTCTTCTGTCAGATAAAAACTGTAACAAGGCCAATCAGTGTACAAAACATCAGTACCTACTATATATTGGGCGGTATTACTTTCAGTCTTAAACCATAAATTTATTGTATACTCAGATCCTGCTGGAACGATGTTATCCTCTACAAAAATGAGAGAATTTCCGTCAAATTGTCTGGATTTGCCTGCACCATCAGGAGTATCAGTAGAGGTGGTTGTGCCACTATTAATGCCTGTGTAATTGCCTTGCCAGTCTACAATCTCTTCGTCATCGAAATCGAAGTAGCAGAACAAGCCATCAGTGAGGATTACATTGCTGAAAACAGCTTGAAGCTGCAAGTCCCCTGAGGAGATGTTGCCCGCCACAACGGTGATGTTCTTTGTGCAGTTCTCAAAACCAGACATTACGCCTTCGACGGTGTATTGTCCAGGTTCGAGGTTGGTGAATTCGTAACGGCCATCGCTACCGGTTGTTGTCAATAAGCCTGTTGGATTGAGGGAGATGTTGACCCCTTGTATGGGTTCATTGGTGTTGGCATCTGTGACAATGCCTTGGATTTGTCCCGTGGTCTGCTCCTTGTTGCAGGAGACCATTAGGCACATTGTTAAGGCGATAATTACGCCTAATGCTAATTTAATTCTATTCATAATGATTGTAATTTGGTGATTTGTTGTTTTAAGCACGAAACTGCTTGCGCTTGAATACGCAAACTTTCCGCTTACTTATGATTTCTTTCTCTGATATGGGCTTTTGTTATTATTGCACCTGCAAAAATACACTTTTTTCGTAAAAAGTTACCACCTTTTGTTGATTTCTGGGCGAAATTACCGCTTGCAAATCAACTTGAAATCGCAATAGCTGCATTTCTTGTCGTCTTTGGTTTGTGTGAAGGGAATTGCCGTATCGAGCATTTCGTCTACTACGGCTTCAAGCATGGCTTCTATGTCGTTAATGAAAGTGCTGTCATCTAAGAAGCTGATGTTGGCATCGGCGTCGTCTTTTTTGGGAGCAGCCTTGGAAAGTTCGAACTCGATGGCATTGGCGTATTTCAGTCCGTGGATGGCGGTGGTCACCTGCTCGGGCGTGATGGATTGATTCCCTTTGAGATACAGATACTTATAAAGTAGTAATTGAAGTGCTTTTTCGGGAATCTGTTTCAGATAATCGAGGTCATTTTCACTTTGATGGCGCACGGGAACCTTGAGGTCGGTGCTGCTCACATGCCCCGTCTTGTAGTCGATGACTCGGATGAGGCCACCAAATTGGTCGATGCGGTCGGTGCGACCATAGAAAATGCAATCTCCATGAGAGGTTGGCAGGCTTGACCTCAATTCGCCTTCGGTTTCCAATAGGGTCAAGGTGCTGTTTTCCAATTGTTTGGAAGTGTAGTTGAGATAGTTCTTCAGTTGTTGCTCAATGGTGACACGGTTCAAGTAGTTGAAGCCCACATCGGGAAGGCCATTGGGCAAGTTTTTCGCTATTGATAGGGCTAGTTTTTGTTCCCATTGTGGCTTGATGACTTTGTCAAAAAGCTCTTTGTCAATGAGTTGTGTTTTTCCGTCTTTCAGCAGGTAGTCGGCAAACAGAAACTCTAGTGTGTCGTGGATGATGGTGCCTATGACATTGACGCCCGTGTCTTCCTCAACGCTATTGTCTTCAATTTGGGCGATATACCGCAGATAATACTTCAACGGACAATTCAGATAGGTGGACAAAGCGGAAGGGGAGAGGCCTTTCTCTTCGATGAGGTAGTGGAGACGGTCTAAGGCATTGGTTTTCTGTGCGCTGAGCTTCTGTGACTCCAAAGAGGATTTTGCAGCACTGTTGAACGATTCTTCCTCGACTTTGATGTTGGCGTTTTTGGCCAGCTCGTGCTTGATTTGCAGGATGAATCGGCTGGCCTCGCCGCCAGATGTGTCGCCTAAATTGTTATAATACAAATAAATGTCTTTTCCGTTTTGAAGCAGGCGATAAAAATTGTAGGCGACTACGGCTTGACTGTCTGCGTAGTCAGGCAGCCCACAAGCATGGCGAATGAATTGAGGGATGAAACTGCCTCGTGACTTGTCGGGCGGCAAAATGCCCTCGTTGACGCTGAGCAGGTGCAGCCGCTCAAAGTCAAGGTTGCGGGTTTCGAGCAAGCCCATGATTTGTAGTCCATCAGTCTCACTGCTGTTCAGCTTCAGACTCGCTGCTGACGACAGCACCCGATACAAAGACTCAAGGCTGTGCGCGTCTTTGACATATTGGGCGTTTTGCCCGATGACTTTTTGCAACCGACTAATGATTTTTCCGATTTCGCTGACTTGGTTGAGGAGGAATTGATTCCTTTCTTGCTCTGGTTTTGATTGGAACAAATGTGAGATGAAGACCAGCACTTGGTTGAGGTCTTCCAAGATTATGGCTGGCGATGATTCGTCTTTCTTGTTCAGGATAACCTTCAGAAACGCCTGAATGTTGGGCATCTGTTGGAATGACTCCAGGTCGCTGTCCTCAAAGATGAATTTGCCATTCTTCACCGCATTTTGCTTCCAATGGCTAAAGGCTTCAAGCTCGTTTCTGGAGAAGACGATTTTGACGATTTCAAGATCCATCAAGTGAAGGACGGGCCAAATGTACCAACCTTCTGCCACACGCTCTGTCCCGTTGTCGTTGATTTTTCGAGAGATTCTTTTGTGTCGATACAGAGTAAAACATTCCTTAACAAGCTGGTTGACAGGTGTTTTTGTTGTTGGATAGCCCATTGAGACTTTGAAGCCTGAGAAAGTGCTTGGAATACTGTTCAAGACAGGAATCAGCAAGTTCTCGTCAGCAAGGATGACGGCTTGCTTCTCATCCTGTTTCTCTTTGGATTCGCCTTGCTTTTCATCATGGATTTCTTGAAGTTTGGCTTGAAGTGCCTTGGCCTGCATGGCGTTGCCACTGGCATTGATGATGTGTATGGTTTTTGACTCGGTGGTCAGTGCTTGGGAGATGCCGTTCTCAATCCATTGTGGATGAACCTTTTTGTACTTCCTTGCAAAAAGACCTGCCTCATTGTTTTCGTCATCGACATAATAGGCATCGTAATCGAACAGGATCTCAGCCTTACCGTTTCTAATGAGCGTGTTGATGATGCGTTCCTCGGTGGTGCTCAAGGCATTGAAGCCGGCGAAGAGGATGCTTCTTTCCCCAATTTTTTCCAATAACTCAGATTCAGGCAATTCTGCCAAATGCCTGGTGATCATGCCGTAGTAGCCTTTCCTTTGTCGTGTCAAACGCTCGCGGAGTTGGAAATAGTACAGTTGAAGCGTCTTGAAAAAATCCAAGTACTCTTTTTCCTTTTGGGTGCGGCTTTCACCGTTCACATTCCAAACTTGCAGTTCTTTGTCGTCTGCTACAAACTCAAACACCTTCTTTGCATTGATGCCATATTGGTCGATTTCATCGAAGTCCTTGGCCATTTGTGCCGCTTGGCCTCCAAAAACGCTTAGGTCGCTGTCTTGCTCCACATGCAGTCTCGCATCGATGTCAATGAGTTCAAACAACAAGTCGATAGTATCGGCTAAGGCGATGCCGCTCCATTGGGTGATGGCTTCTTCTATAGAAATCATCTGTGGCAGCCAGATGGTTTGGTCACAGCTTGTTTTGAAAGCATTGCGCAAATAGAAAGCCGCCCTTTTGTTGGGGAATACTACGGTCAGTTCTTGCTTTTTGAGGTCGTAACGGCTTTGGATGTGCTGGGCTAGCTTGGAAATGAAGGTGTCGTGGCTCATTTTACTAGGTTGTTAAGGTAGTTTTCGGCGGCTTGCAGTTGTTCGGGTTTGCCCAAATCGAACCAATAATCGGGTTGGATAGGTTTGGAAATGATACGGTTGGTTTTGGCCAAATCGAGGTATAAATCAATGACACTCTGAGGCTTAACCTCAAACTTAGCAAACAAATCGCTCCTGAAAAAATGCAGCCCGCTGAAGGCCATTTCTTTAAGCGAAGGTCCCTGAGCCCGAGGTTGCTGAGCAAAGTCGAAGCATCGAATGGCCGACTCGTTATGGACCCATTTGAATTTCTCTTCCGACTTATTCATCCACCCAACAAGCTGGTTCTCAGCATCAAACAACAACTTCCTATTCGTCTCCCTGTCTTGCGTCAGCAACCAAGCGTCATCCTTAGAATCAAGGAATTGTTGGCTCATATCTCGAAGGTTCACATCGCTGATGATGTCAACATTATGCACCAACACGGCTTTTGAGTCTTTGAACAGGGGAGTGGCTTTTACGATGCCGCCGCCCGTGTCCATCAGCAGGTCGCGCTCATCGGAAATCTGTATGACAGCGTCAAACTGATGTTGGTTAATGAAGTCAATGATTTGTTCGCCAAAATGATGCACATTGATGACAATGTGATGGAATCCATTGGCAATCAGGTTTTCGATGCAATGCTGCAGCAAGGGCTTGCCGTTAAGAGGGACCATGGCCTTGGGTTTGTCTTGGGTCAGCTCTTTGAGGCGGGTACCTAAGCCGGCAGCCAATATCATGGCGGTGGTGTCGTGTGTCATGCGTTGTGCTCCTCCGTGATTTTGCGTTCGATGTGATTGAGTTTCAAGTGGATGTCTGGGTAGGTGGCCTTCAGCCAATCATAAATCGTTTGGGCAAAGAAGACGGAGCGGTGTTGACCGCCCGTGCAACCGAACGAGACCATCAGGTTGCTGAAATGCCGCTCGCGGTAGTTGTCGACACTCTGCCCGACGATGCTTTTCACATGGTCGAGGAAGACGTGGACGGGTGGCTTGGCCATGAGGTAGTCGATGACCTCCCAGTCGCGACCGGTCTTGGTCTTGAATTGTGGCTCTCGGCCCGGGTTGGGCAGGGCGCGGCAGTCGAAGACGTAGCCCCCACCGTTGCCGCTGAAGTCTGCCGGATAGCCTTTCTTGAACGAAAAGCTGTTGATTGTGACGGTGAGTTTGCCCGCAGGCGGAGCGATAAGCGCAGCATATTTCGCGTCCAACTTGTTGAGTTGGTTGATGACATTTTGCAGTTCGGGGTAAGCCGTCAGGGGAGTGGTTTTCGACAAAGCTTTGATTTCATGCAAAGCGTAAGGGATGCTCTCGATGAAGTGTGATTTCTTTTGGATGAGGCCTCTGAAGCCGTAGGCGCCTAGCACCTGCATCAGGCGCAGGTATACGAAATAGGGCTGATAGGTGTCGAATTTGACGGCTTCCGGACTCATGTATTGTGACAACTCTGCCTTGTAATAGTTGACCAGTTCGTCGCGGATGGCTTGCGGGATCTGAGCCTTCACCTGGTAGAGGAGCGAGACCACATCATAATTCAGCGGGCCTTTACGACCACCTTGGAAGTCGATAAAGTATAGCTCACCGTCCTTGACCATGATGTTGCGTGATTGGAAATCGCGGTACATGAAGAATTCGCAGGGCGCTTGGCAGACGAAGTCGGCGAAGGCTTCGAAGTCCTTGCCCAAGCGCGTCTCGTTGAAGTCGATTTCCTCGTGCGGCTTGACAAAGTAGTACTTGAAGTAGTTCAAATCATCAATGATAGCTTGACGGTCGAAACGCTCGGTAGGATATGCCTTCGAGTAGTCCAATCCTTGGTGCCCAAGCACTTGCAACTTCACTAAGTGGCTTAATGCTTTTTTGTATAGTTCGATGACATTTTCGCTATATGAAGCTAAGGTCCCTGAGCCCTCGGTTCCTGAGCCCTGAGCCCGTCGAAGGGTCGAAGGAGTCGAAGGGCCGCTGTCTAAAGGTCCCTGAGCCTGTCGAAGGGCCGACACATTGTTAGCCATCAATGCCTTCTGAACATGAGCAAACAAATTGTCATCCCCAAAATCGCTTTGCAAATAGCAGGTTCTCTCTTCGTTTACGGCAAAAACTTCCGGCACATTCAGCCCCAAGTCATGAAAATGCTTACTGAAAGTGAGGAAGGCCTCGTTTTCTTCCACATTATTACTATAAGTGCCAATCAAGCTCTTGTTGTCGGTGATGATACGGAAATACTTCCTCGCCGAGCCTGATTCTGCGATGGGCAGAATATCCTTAGGCGTTTCCCCGATGGAACGGGTTAGTTCAGCTAATATGTTTTGAATATCAGTGGTTTGCATGGAATTCCATTGTTTTCTATTGTGGCAAAGTTACAAAGAAAAAATGATTTGGTAATCCGTCAAAAATGTTTATCTTTGCAAATCTATATATAAATAGGTGATGATATGGCAAATAAGAAAGAAACCGTCGAGGAGCCTTTGGAAAAACAGCTTTGGAAGGCCGCCGACAAATTGCGCAAGAATATTGATGCGGCTGAATATAAGCACGTTGTGCTTGGCCTCATCTTTTTGAGATATATCTCGGTATCGTTTGAGCAGTTGTATGATGAATTGGTGAAGCAACAGGCCGATGGCGCCGATCCCGAAGACCGAGAGGAATATGCTGCCGAGAACGTGTTCTATGTCCCGGCCAATGCGCGTTGGTCCTATTTGGTTTCGATGGCAAAGAATCCGCAAATCGGGAAATACATTGATGATGCGATGGATGTCATCGAGCGCGAGAACAAGTCGCTGAAAGGTGTGCTTCCCAAGGTGTTTGCCCGTCCCAACCTCGACCCGACCTCATTGGGCGAACTGATTGACCTGATTGGCAACTCCACCTTGCAGAACACCAGCACCAAAAGCGCCGACCTGCTCGGTCACGTCTTCGAGTATTTCCTCGGCGAGTTCGCTTTGGCCGAAGGCAAGAAGGGCGGACAATTCTATACGCCACGAAGTGTCGTGGAACTGCTCGTGAATATGCTGGAGCCGTACAAAGGCCGTGTGCTTGATCCTTGCTGTGGTTCGGGTGGTATGTTCGTGCAAAGCGAGAAGTTTGTGAAGGAGCATCAGGGAAGGATAGAGAACATTTCCGTTTATGGACAGGAGAGTAACCAGACCACCTGGCGCCTGTGCAAGATGAACCTAGCCATCCGTGGCATTGACGCTTCGCAGGTGAAGTGGAACACCGAGGGCTCATTCCTCAACGATGCCCACCGCGACGTGAAAGCCGACTTCGTGATGGCCAACCCACCGTTTAACGACAGCGACTGGAGTGGCGACCAACTGCGCAGCGATGCCCGCTGGCAGTACGGAGTGCCACCTGCAGGAAACGCCAACTTCGCGTGGATTCAGCACTTTATCTATCACCTTGCCCCAAGCGGACAAGCAGGCTTTGTGCTGGCCAAAGGCTCGCTGACCTCAAAGACAGGCGGCGAGGGCGAAATCCGCAAGGCTTTAATCGACAAAGGCTTAATTGCCTGCATTGTGAACCTCCCTGCCAAGTTGTTCCTGAATACGCAGATTCCCGCTTGCTTGTGGTTCGTGACCCGTAACAGAACTAAGCGTCCTGGTGAAATCCTTTTCATTGATGCGCGTAACAAAGGGCACCTCATCAACCGCCGCACACGCGAACTCTCGGAAGACGATATTCAAGAGATTGCCCGTACCTATCACTTGTGGCGCGATGAATCATTCGATTATCAAGATGTTGCAGGCTTCTGCGCCTCAGTGCCCGTGAGTCGTGTGGCCGAATTGGACTATGTACTCACTCCCGGCCGCTATGTGGGATTGCCCGAAGAGGAGGACGACTTCAACTTCACCGAGCGTTTCACCGCCTTGAAAGCCGAGTTTGAGGAGCAACTGAAAGAGGAGGAGCGGCTGAACAAGATAATTATGGAGAATTTGGGGAAGATAAAAATTGAATAAGGTATGAGCGAGATAATGAAAACCGATTTGGCCGAACGCATAGAACGGCTGATTACAGAGGCAAGAAAACGCACCGTGGCCGCAGTCAACACGGCGATGGTTTATACCTATTTTGAGATAGGTAGGATGATTGTGGAGGACGAGCAGAAAGGAACAACCTATGCGAGTTATGGAAAAGAAACGTTGAAAAATGTTTCTATGTATTTAATCGCTCAATTTGGAAAGGGTTATTCTGTTGATAATCTTGAGAGAATGAGGAAGTTCTATTTGATTTATTCAAATTCCGCAACACCTTTGCGGAATTCTAAGAATTTGCAGATAGTATCATCAAATTCTCTTGAGAATACAAATTCCGCAACACCTTTGCGGAATTCTCAAATTCCTCAGACACCGTCTGCGGAATTGCACTTCACCCTCAGTTGGTCGCACTATCTTAAACTGATGCGCATTGAGAACCCCGACGAGCGGCGTTTCTATGAGATTGAGGCCACCGAAAACAACTGGAGCCTGCGCGAGTTGCAGCGGCAATTCGACAGTTCGCTATATGAGCGGTTGGCATTGAGCCGTGACAAAGCAGGGGTGAAGGCTTTGGCACAAAAGGGACAAATTGTCGAGAAGCCCGAGGATATGATAAAAGACCCGTATGTGTTGGAGTTTATCGGCCTGCCCGAACTGCCGCAATACAGCGAGAGCGAGTTGGAGCAGCGTTTGATTGACCATTTGCAGACTTTCCTATTGGAGTTGGGCAAAGGCTTCACCTTTGTGGGACGGCAGGTGCGTTTCACCTTCGATGAGCAGCATTTCCGTGTCGATTTGGTGTTCTACAACCGTCTGCTCAGGGCTTTTGTGCTGATAGATTTGAAGCGCGGCACGCTGAAGCACCAGGATTTGGGGCAGATGCAGATGTATGTGAACTATTACGACCGCTTTGTGAAGACCGAGGACGAGAATCCTACCATAGGCATCCTGCTCTGCACCGACAAAAGCGATGCGATGGTGGAAATCACCTTGCCTGAAGACAACAACCAAATCTTCGCCAGCAAATACCAGACCTACCTGCCGAGCAAGGAAGAATTGCAAAGGCTGATTGAGGAAAACCTAAAATGAATGCCTTATGAGTGAGTGGAAAGAATATAAGTTGGGAGAGATTGCAGATGTGCAAACTGGGCCATTTGGTAGTCAACTACACATGAGTGACTATCAAAATGAAGGTACGCCAATCATTACTGTTGAACATTTGGGCGACAATAGAATTATTCACAATAATTTACCTTTAGTAGGAGACGAAGATAAAAATAGATTGAGAAAATACGTATTGTCAGAAGGAGATATAGTTTTCAGCAGAGTCGGTTCGGTTGATAGGCGTGCATACGTAAGTGCGAAAGAAGATGGATGGATGTTTTCTGGTCGTTGCTTGAGGGTTAGACCTTCTCAAAAAGCGGATGCAAAATTTCTCTCTTATTATTTTGGTCTGGAAGATTTTAAAGAAACAATTAGAAGAATAGCCGTAGGTGCTACGATGCCTTCTATTAACACCACGATATTAAGTAATGTGGTTGTTCCTTTGCCACCTATAGACACCCAACGCCGCATATCCGCCATTCTCTCTTCCCTTGACGACAAGATAGACCTTCTGCACCGCGAGAACGCCACCTTGGAGCAGATGGCGGAGACGCTCTTCAGGCAGTGGTTTGTGGTGGAGGCTAAGGAGGAGTGGGAGGAAGGAAAGTTGGGGGATTATGTTGATGTGGTCGACAATAGAGGTAAAACCCCACCATATATTAACAATGTTACTGAGTATCCTATAATAGAAGTGAATGCATTGACTGGGAATGAACGATATGTAAATTATGATGCTGTTAGAAAATATGTAACAAAAGAAGTCAGAGATTACTGGTTTAGGGGACATTTTCAAAAGAATGACATCCTTGTTTCTACTGTTGGTAGTATAGGTGAGTTAGCAATGTGTTTAGAAGATAAAGGTGTTATTGCTCAAAATGTTATCGCACTTCATGCTAGTAAAATTTCGCCATTTTATTTGTATCAGTATTTGCTGTTAAATAAAGATGATTTAAAAGGATTAGATATTGGTTCTGTTCAACCCAGCATAAAAGTGCCCCATTTATTACGGATGCCAATAGTGTTACCTCCAATTAATTTATTGAATAAATATGATTCAATAATGGTGGAGGTGATAGAAAAAGAAAAAAATAACAACAAGCAAATCCAAACCCTCATTCAGACCCGCGACGGGTTGCTGCCGAAATTAATGTCGAACGAAATAGCTTTATAGACAAATATGGATGAACTAACAACAAGGCGTCTTGCCGTAATAAAGCAATTGTATCTTCATGGATTGAATCAATCTTATGAAGTAGAACCAATGAATGGTTTTTCGATATTATCATTTCATGATAGTGTTGAAATGTTTATGAAGTTATGTGCAGAACAGAGAAATATTAAGATTAATAGAGATGTAAATTTTGGTGATTATTTTACAAAGTTACCAGAATTACAATGTAGCGTAACTATGACTAGCCTAAATAGCAAAAGGATTAATCTAAAGCATTATGGCACACTTCCATCAAAGCTTGACATTGAAATTTCAAGAGCTAATGTGACGGACTTTTTTGACTTAAATACACCTGTGTTTTTTGGAGTTCAGTTTAGTGATATCTCGCTTATATCTTTGATAAAATACAAAAGTGTTAGAGAGTATATGGAGAAAGCTTTGTCAGACTTCTCTGCTAATAATTTCAAGGAATCAATTTCAAATTCACAAATTGCATTTAAGGAACTTTTGTGGAGTTATGAAAAAGAGAACACGATAGATTTTGAATCTATTTTTGGTAAGTCATGTGATTTTTCGTTTTTATCAAGTTTTCATTTACAACTAGGATTGGGACGCAATTTAGATAATTTTGTAGATAATGTTGCCAAATCAATACCGCTGTTAGAAGAAAGATTGAATATTATAGGATTGGGAATTGATTATATTCATTTTCGGAAATTTAAATTGCTTTCTCCATACATTCAGATGTGGCCTTCTAATAATGGAAATAATAGATATCAAGTCTTTGTTGATGAAGAACGTGATAAGAGGATATGTAGTCAAAAGAACGCTCAATTTTGTCTTGATTTTGTGATAGATTCTGCGCTTAAGTTACAGCGATTTGATGTAAATATTGATGGAACTATAAAAACTGATTTACAGAATAATTGACGGAATCCAATATTGAGCAGATGCTTGTTTCTATTGTATATGCAAAAACAATGGATTTTATTCCAAAAAATTGAAAAAACACATAAGTTTTTGGATTTTATTCCAAAAATTGTATATCTTTGCCGCAGATAAATAAGATTTGGTAGATGAAACTTATTCAACGAGAACAGTATTTGGCGAAGCTCAGGGCACTGCGCGAAAAGGCAATCATAAAGGTGATTACCGGAGTGCGGCGTTGTGGCAAAAGTACGCTGATGCAGCTTTTCCAAAAGGAGCTGCTGCAATCAGGAGTAAGCGAAAAGCAAATCATCAGTATCAATTTCGAGGATTATGATTTCGTGGAACTTCGGAATGCCAAAACCTTGTATCAGCATATTGTCGCCCGTCTCGTTGAAGGCGTGCCCAATTACGTTTTCCTTGATGAGATCCAGCATGTGGACAACTATGCCGATGTGGTGGACGCGCTCTTTGTGAAAGAGAATGTCGATTTGTATATCACGGGATCAAATGCCTACCTGCTCTCAAGTGAGATCGCCACGCTGCTCTCTGGTAGGTATGTGGAACTACAACTTCTGCCGCTTTCTTTCAAGGAATATGTCAATGCAACGGGCAACACCAATGACTTGGAAAGAAAATACGCTGACTATATCACTTTCTCGTCCTTCCCTTACGCTATGGCGTTTGATAGAGAGGTGCAGATGACCAACGATTACCTGAGAGGCATTTATAGCACCATCGTGCTTAAGGATGTGATGCACCGCCATAGCATCGGCGACGCGATGATGCTCGAAAATGTGATGGCATTCATGGCCGACAATATTGGAAATACCTTGTCCGTCAAGAAAATTGCTGACACTTTGACATCATCGGGGAGGAAGGTGGATGTGAAAACCATCGAGAAATACCTTTCGGCACTCTGCCAGAGCTTCATCCTTTATCCTGCTAAAAGATACAACATAAAAGGCCGACAGTTGCTTAAGACAATGGAGAAGTACTATTTGGTGGATGTGGCACTGCGTAACACGCTGTTGGGAAGCGCGAACGCGGATTTCGGACGCATTTTGGAGAATGTGGTGTATCTGGAATTATTGCGACGTTACCCTAACGTGTATATCGGAAAGACGGATGCGTTTGAGATCGATTTTGTGGCCGTAAACATGCAGGAGGTGGCCTATTTTCAGGTGGCGGCAACGGTTCGTGACGAGGCGACGCTTGAACGGGAATTGCATCCACTCAAAATGGTTAAGGATAATTACCCGAAGACCATTCTGAGTTTGGATGTGGCTCCAGTGGCCTATCATAATGGCATCAAGATACAGAATGTGTTAGACTGGTTATTAGAACAATAAGGCTATGGCAATCCTCCACGAATCCGACATAGAGCAGATGCTCATAGACCAGCTGAAAGCCAAAGGCTATCAGTACCTCTATGGCCCCGACATCGCCCCTGATGGCGAGACTCCCATGCGTGCCAGTTTTGATGAAGTGGTGCTTCGCGACAAATTGGAAAAGGCGGTGAAACGGCTCAATCCGTCGTTGCCTTATTCCGTGCAGGACGAGGCGGTGAAAACCGTACTGCGTATCAGCTCGCCCGATGTGCTGGCCAACAACGAGGAATTCCACCGCTTGCTGACTGAAGGCGTCCCGGTATCGGTGTTCAAAGACGGCGTGGAACGTGGCGAAAGGGTGTGGCTCATCGACTTCAACGACCCGTGGAACAACGAGTTTACACTGGTCAATCAGTTCACCATCATCGAAAACGGCCACAACCGCCGCCCCGATGTGCTGCTCTTTGTGAACGGTCTGCCCTTGGTCATCTTTGAACTGAAAAACGCTGCCGACGAGAATGCCACCCTGCATAGTGCCTATCGGCAGATTGAAACCTACAAGCAACAGATTCCGTCGCTGTTCACCTACAATGCGTTGGTTATTATTTCCGATGGCCTAGAGGCACGGGCAGGCTCGCTTTCGGCAGGCTTCAGCCGATTCACGGCATGGAAGAGCGAGGATGGCGAGAATATCGCTTCGAATCTGGTGAGCGAGTTGGAAGTGCTGGTCAATGGCATGTTGCGTAAGGACACTCTGCTTGACTTGATTCAATCGTTTACGGTGTTTGAGAAACAGAAACAAGAGGACCTAAAGACAGGTCTCACCACCATCAAGACGGTGAAGAAGATTGCCGCCTATCACCAATACTACGCTGTCAACAAGGCGGTGGAATCGACTTTACGAGCCACAGGCATCAATGCTAATAGTATGTTCGCGGAATCGCCTGCCAATTATGGTTTCAAGACGGTGAAAGAGCAACAGCCTGGCGACCATCGTGCTGGAGTGGTGTGGCACACACAGGGTAGTGGCAAGTCGCTCACTATGGTGTTTTATACGGGCAAAATCGTGCAGCGGCTCAACAACCCGACCATCGTTGTCATCACCGACCGTAATGACTTGGACGACCAGCTTTTCGACACCTTCACGGGCGCAAAGCAACTCTTGAGGCAGACACCCGTCCAGGCCGAAAGTCGTGAGCACTTGAAGAAACTCTTGTCGGTACAGTCGGGCGGTGTTATCTTCACCACTATTCAGAAGTTCCAACCCGAGTCGGGCAATGTTTACGACACGCTTACCGACCGTAGCAACGTCATCGTGATGGCCGACGAGGCGCATCGGACCCAATACGGCTTCAAGGCCAAGACAGTGGACGTGCGCAACGAGGCAGATGAAGTGATTGGCTCGGAAATCAAATACGGTTTCGCCAAATACTTACGTGATGCGCTGCCCAATGCCACTTATCTCGGTTTCACAGGAACACCCATCGAGAAAGAGGACAAGAATACGCCGGCGGTTTTCGGTAACTACATTGACGTTTACGACATTGCCCAGGCGGTGGAGGATGGCGCCACCGTCCGTATTTACTACGAAAGCCGTTTGGCTAAAGTGGAACTCAGTGATGAAGGCCGTCAATTGGTGGAAGACCTTGACAAGGAGTTGGAAACCGAGGACATGAACGATGTCCAAAAAGCCAAGGCGAAATGGACACAGTTGGAAGCGCTGATTGGCAGTCCCAATCGTTTGAGAAATATTGCCAAAGATATTGTCACGCATTTCGAGGAGCGACAGAAAGTGTTTGAAGGCAAGGCGATGGTAGTGGCGATGAGCCGCCGCATTGCTGCCGAGTTGTACGATGAAATCATCAAACTGCGTCCCGAGTGGCATTCCGACGACCTGGCCAAAGGTGCCGTGAAGGTGGTGATGACTTCTTCAGCATCCGATGGCGCGAAAATCGCCAAACATCACACTACCAAGGAGCAGCGTCGTGCCTTGGCAGAGAGGATGAAAGACCCCGACGATGAGCTGAAGCTCGTCATCGTTCGCGATATGTGGCTCACAGGCTTTGACGTGCCTTGTCTGCATACGCTTTACATCGACAAGCCGATGCAAGGCCACAACTTGATGCAGGCCATCGCCCGCGTGAACCGTGTCTATAAGGACAAGCCGGGCGGTCTGGTGGTCGATTATTTGGGCATCGCTGCCGATTTGAAAAAGGCCTTGTCGTTCTATTCCGATTCGGGTGGCAAGGGCGACCCCACACAGCAGCAAGATCAAGCAGTGGCCTTGATGCAGGAGAAACTGGAAGTGGTGGAGCAGATGTTCTATGGCTTTGATTATAAGCAATATTTCACTGCCGATACTGCTGGAAAACTCTCCTGGATTCTGAAAGCCGAAGACTTCATTTTGGGTTTGGACGACGGCAAGAAGCGTTTCGTGAACGAGGTAACCGCCTTGGGTAAAGCCTTCGCCTTGGCCATCCCGCAGGATGCCGCCATGGATGTGAAGGACGAAGTGGCGTTCTTCCAAGCGGTGAAAGCCCGCCTTTGCAAATTCGACCAAACCAACACGGGCAAAACAGATGAGGAGATAGAAACCACTATCCGCCAAGTCATTGACAAGGCATTGATTTCAGAAAAAGTCATCGATTTATTTGATGCGGCTGGTATCAAGAAGCCTGATATTTCCATTCTTTCAGAAGAGTTCCTGATGGAATTGAAAGGTATGGAGCATAAGAACATCGCTTTGGAAGTCTTGCGAAAGCTGTTGGAAGGCGAAATCAAGGCACGCTCCAAGTTCAATGTGGTGGAAGGGCGCACGCTGATGGAGATGCTTGACGGCTCCATCACGCGTTATCACAACAAGATTATCACCGCGGCCGAAGTTATTGATGAGTTGATTAAACTCAGCAAAACCATTGTGGAGAAAGACAAAGAGGCTGATGACATGGGCTTGACCACCTACGAATATGCTTTCTATTCCGCCGTTGCCGACAACGAAAGCGCGAAAGAGCTGATGGGGAAGGACAAACTCCGAGAGTTGGCGGTGGTATTGACCGAAACCATCCGCAAAAATTCATCCATTGACTGGACCATCAAGGAGAATGTTCGGGCAAAGATGAAAGTGGCAGTGAAACGGCTTTTGCGCAAATACGGTTATCCGCCCGATATGCAGCAACTGGCTACGGAAACCGTACTAAAACAAGCTGAATTGATTGCTGAGGAGATTGCCAATCAATAAAAGAAGGGGTAGGAGGTCTATTTCTTTCCCCGCGTCTCAATCCACACCCAAAGCCGCCACATCAAATAGCCCCAGGCGAAAAAGAGGACGTAGAAGATCCATTTCGGCACGGAGGTCTGATAGGCACCTTCCTTGTCGATTTCGTTGTATTGCTCCGTGGGGATGTCAGCATAGTAATAGGCACCCGCGCCGAAGTCGTAGCCTTCGACAAGGCCGAGCTGATTGGCCATGATCCAGCCAGCCAAAAACAAAGTGATTACCACCACTACGATGGTAATCACTTTGAATATTTTGTGGTTTTGGGTCATCATTTGAACATGTCGAGGTTCGGAATCTCAAAGATTTTGCCTGAGAGAAGGAACCACACGGCAAACAGGGTGAGGAGGATGTTGAACACCTGACCCACGATGTAGAGCCAGAGCACCTTGCCGCCTTGCATCTGCTTGAAGAGGCTCTTGAAGTTGGTGTCGAGACCAATGCTGGTGAAGGCCAGCACGAAAGCCCAATTCTTGTATTGGTCGAGGACACCCTTGTTGATGGTGCTAACGGTGGCGCCATCAGTAAGCGGAAGGATGATGAAGGAAGCGACCAACGAAGCCACGAAGAAGCCGATGATGAACTTCGGGAAGCGATTCCAGATCTCGCCGGCACCGACCTTTTGGTTCGGGTCTTTGTCGACCTTGGTGGCGAAGAAGATGGCCACGAAGAAGGCGATGAAGCCAATGAGGATATTCTGGATGGACTTCACGAGCACGGCGGCCTGTTCGGCTTCCTCGCCGAGGGCGTTACCGGCTAAGACCACAGCACCCGTCGAGTCGACGGTACCGCCGATGAGGGCACCACCCATGAGTTGGTTCATGCCGCAGGCACGGATGATCATAGGTTCAAACACCATCATCAGGATGGTGAAGATGATGGAGATGCTGATGGCCAGCGAGAGGTCTTCTTTCTTGGCCTTGGAGGCAGCACCCGTAGCAATGGCGGCACTGGTACCGCACACCGAGGTGGCCGAAGCCAATGTGATGACCAAAGGCTTGTTGTCAATCTTTAGCACCTTGGTGCCCAACCACCACATGAAGATGATGACGATAGGTGTCACAATCCATGCGATGCCGAGGCCGTAGAGGCCGAACTTGGCGATGTTGCTGAACAGCACCGAGAAGCCCATGATGACCAGACCGGTCTTGATGTAGAACTCCGTGCGGATGGCAGGCTTCAACCATTCGGGCGTGCCGACGGTGTTCGAAATGAGTAAACCGATGAGCAAGGCCCAGAAAGCCCACTCGAGGTAACGGTTCAGGGTGAACTCTGCACTCACCAAACGCACCACGATGCAGATGAGGAATAGCACGATGAAGGCAGGGATGAACTTGCCGATTTTCTCGCCTTGTAATTTGATGCCGATAGCGAAGAGGATGCCCAGCACCAGGAAGGTGCGGAGCAACTTGATCCAGAATTCGCCAGTGAATTGGGCGGCCAATGATTTCTTTTCGTCTACGTTCTCCCACCAGTGCCAAGTGCTGAACTTGGCGGCGGAGAAATCGAAGCTTTGGGTAAGGACAGCGATGCAGCCGATGGCAATGACGATGAAGCCAATCCAAACGGCCAGCCAGTCTTCCTTTTTCCAGAGGTTGGAGATTTTATTTTCGTTTGACATGATATATTTCTGTTTTTGACTTCGAGACTTCGGGACGTGAGACTTCGAGACCCTAAGTCCTGTAGACTCGCAGTCCCATAGTCAAATTAGAACTTATAACTCAAAATGCCAACCACACGGTGTGAATTGGTCTTTTCGTCCAATATGTGCTGAATCAGCGAGTAGTCGAGCTTGAAGTTCACCGACTTCAGCGGCCAGTAGTTGATGCCAGCAGTGTAGTAGTTGGTCTCGCCAAAAACGACACCATTCTTGTCGCCAGGAGCAAAGTGTTCGTAACGGAGCACGGGCATGATTTTCTGTTCGCCAGCTTGGAAATTGTATCCAAGTACGCCATAGTAACCGTTACTGAATCTGTATTGCTCGATGGGGTTGCCTTCGGGGTCGACGATGTCATTGTAGTAACCAGTGGTGCCGTCGATGTACTCACCACGAACCACCAGCTTACCGTCATTGTATTGTGCACCAGCGCTCCAGCGGTTACGGGCGCCCTGGTCATCTGTGGTCTTGTATTGGCCGCGGTAATAGGAACCGCTCAGCGTCAAGGCTTTCATACCCGGATGCACTTCCAAGCGACCCACAATGTCCTTGCGCTTGTTGTTGTCGGTAGTATTCACGCCATTTCCGTTGAACACACCAACAGCGTAGTCAATAATGTTATAGTCGATTTTGTCCTCATTCATCATGGGAATGAAGCCACCTGTGGCCATCACACCGATGTCACGACCGATGGCCTTGATGCCACAGATGTCGCTGTAGCCAACAAACTGTTGGATGATCTCGCCGTAGTCGAAGATTTCAAGGTTGACGGGGTTGATGGGGCTTTCCAATGTGAACGGGGTCTTGAACTGACCGACCTGGATGGCAAACTCATTGCAGGGTTTGTACTTCACGAAACCGTCAACCAGCATGGGACCGCGGACGAAGTCGCCTTGGATTTTGTAACTCACCGTCTTCGACAGCTTGCCGTCGACCGACAGACGCACACGGCGCATACGGAAGGTGTTGTCGCCAAGCTCGCCTTTGTCGTTCAAGTTAGCTTGATACAGGCCTTGCACGAAACCGGAGATTTTGGGCATCCCGAATCCGTCCTTGGGCTTTTCAGGCCTTTCCTGCTCGGTTCTCTCTTCTTTTGCTTCATTGGAGTCTTGGCCGGGTTTTTTGATTTTCACTTGTGCGTTCACGCACAGCGGAATGGCTAACAGCAGCATTCCAACGATAATGCGAAATTTGCGTTTCATAGTAGTAGATTAAAATTAAACGTTTTCAATTTTATTTTGCGCGGCAAAAATAGTAAAAATACTTATAGTAAATATATTTACTAATTAATTTGTGTGGAAAAAAAGCCATTCAAGATGGCTTTAATATGGTTTTTATTTCATTTTCAACAGATTGCTACTGGTTCAAATGAGGGAACACTGATTTGGCATGGTGCAGCATTTCCTCAAATGTGATTTTGAACCATTCAGTATAATGGTTGGGGTACAATTCAAGGTCTTTTGAAAGTGCATCAATCGACATGTATTTCCATGATGCGACTTCCTCTGTGTTGATGCAAGGGATGTCATCGCTTTGCCCAATCCAGACATGGTCGAACTCATGCTCTGTAAGCCCTTGCCCGACGGGTGCCTTATATATAAAGGTGTAGACTTCGTGCATCGGGCAGGCCATGCCCATCTCTTCCATCAGACGGCGTGAAGTGGCTCCTTCCAAAGTCTCGCCGGCACGGGGATGGCTGCAACATGTGTTGGTCCACAGGCCAGGGGAGTGGTATTTCGACAGCGCACGCTGCTGCATCAGCAGTTCGCCCTTCGAATTGAACAAAAAGATAGAGAAAGCCCGATGAAGATGAGGATCAATATGGGCTGCCTGCTTCTCCATTTGGCCAATTTCGTTATCGTTTTCATCAACTAAAACAACGTATTCCATTTTTTTTGTTTCTTTTTTACTACGGATTTTACGGATTAAACGGATAGTTTGGG